>OIYG01000815.1_pt1 | contig 27253 bp, 20 predicted proteins | sample 1587861 | NCBI WGS metagenome assembly OIYG01 (sample SAMN03283272) | human gut metagenome | biome: human-associated habitat; material: feces | host: Homo sapiens | place: Peru | collected 2012 | reverse complement strand
TCACCTTTGAGGAGATGTGCAAGGTGTTCGGCATCCCGCCGCTGCGCCGCAAGGCCCACTTCTGCGCCATTCCCAGAGATTAGTAAAGCTTCTGTGTCAAAAGCGAAATTATCAATTTTGAATGGTTGCTCTGCGCAAGTAAAAAAAGGATAAAGCCCATTATCTACTTGTGCATTTGCATCAAGTTTTCCTGTGGTAATTTTGCAAATATCACCAAGTTTTATACCCATGCTTCCACTTATTGCTTCTTTGATACAATGTTGCGCAATTCCCCCGATTAAGGACTGTAACTTTTCAATGAGCCTGTTTTGTGTCGCGATGCGCTCGTTTAACAAATATAATAAATTTCCAATCTTATTTTGTTCAGATAATGAAGGCACGTTCAAGTTTATCTTACGGCAAATTTCTTGATTAAGCTTAGGCATAGTAGTCCCAGTGTTGTATATTGCATAATTAATTCGTTCAAGGGCCTCTGATAAAAAGTTTATATTCATTTCCTTGTGTGGTTGTAAAACATGGGCATGGTTATTTACCCATATTTTCCCATTTGCTATAAAAGCAACTCTATAATTTCTATCAATTATATTTGCTCCATCTTCACTGAGTAGGATGTAGTCACCATCAAAGATATACTCGTCTATATAATCAATAATACCAGAAGCTCCATAGTAAGGATACAACCTTTTTTCACCTTTTCTATCATCACTTTTTATCGGCTTTCTCTGACCATCCAAAAAATCCACACATTCTTCTAAGGTCGTATTCTTCCACTCCCCGTTGAACTCCGGGAATCTGAGAGACGGGCTATTATGGCTCGTTTTATCGTCAATTTTCATATTAGTCATTCATCAAAATAAAAAAACTACAATATTCCCAACTCCTTCAGGTAAACATCGATCTCCTTGTCAAGTTCGGCACGCTTTGCCTCCAAATCCTTGATCTCGCTCATCACCGCGTGAATGTCTATCGGTTCCTCTTCCTCAAATGTATCAACATAGCGGGGAATATTCAGGTTATAGTCGTTGTCACGGACTTCCTGAAGGGTCGCGCAGTGGCTGTATTTCTCAATCTCTTTGCGTTCACGGTAGGTATCGACAATCTTCTTGATGTGCTCAGGCCTTAGTTTGTTCTGGGTCTTGACTTTCTCGAACTCCTTGCTGGCATCAATGAACAGAATATTCTCATCCTCCTTGCGGCATTTCTTCATCACGAGGATACAGGTCGGGATGCTTGTGCCGTAGAAGATGTTCGCCGGGAGACCGATAATAGCATCGATGTAGTTCTTCTTCTCAATCAGATATTCACGGATCTTGCCCTCGGACGCGCCTCGGAAAAGCACGCCGTGAGGAGCCACGCAAGCCATTGTGCCGCCATCGTTGAGGTGATAGACCATATGCAGGATAAAAGCGTAGTCGGCCTTGGATTTCGGAGCCAGAACTCCGGCCTTGCTGAAACGGTCATCGTTATTGAACTTCGCGGCGGCGGACCACTCGGCTGAGAACGGAGGATTCGCCACCACCGCATCAAATTGTCTGTCTCCGAACTCATCGTCCTCAAGCGTATCCCCATTATGTATGTCGAAATCCCTATACTTAACCCCGTGAAGAAGCATATTCATTCTTGCAAGGTTGAATGTGGTAGGATTCTTCTCTTGGCCGAATATCTCGTCGGCATTGCCTTCGCGGGCGGTACGAAGGAGCAGAGAACCGGAACCGCAAGTCGGGTCATAGACGGTCTTCAGCCTGTTCTTTCCGGTGATGACGATTTCCGACAGAATCTGGCTGACCTCCTGCGGAGTATAGAACTCACCGGCTTTCTTGCCTGCTCCGGCGGCGAATTGCCCGATCATATATTCATACGCATCGCCCAATATGTCAATATCTTGCGCATCCTCAAGACCGAAATCAATGCCGTCGAGCGCGACAAGGACATCACTGATGAGCCTGTTCTTGTCTTCAGCCGTCTTTCCAAGCTTCGGCGAAGCCAGGTCAATGTCGGAGAACAGGCCACCAAAGTCATCCTCACTTTCCTGTCCGATGGTGCTGTCTTCAATCTTCTTCAGAGAGCGCTCAAGAGCCGGAAGGATATTCTCTTTTCCCTGAATCATAGATATGATGGTGGAGAACAGGTATTCAGGCTCAACGAAATATCCCAAGTCCTGGATGCACTGCGCTTTCAGTTCCTCCTTCAATTCTTCATCACCGCTTTCCCAGGCGGTCTTGAAGTCTATGTTGTCGTATTGTAGTATCTCATTGGCGCGAAGCTCGATTTTCTCCGAAAGATACTTGTAGAATATGAATCCAAGGGTGAAGTACATAAAATCACCGGCGGACATATTGCCTCTGAGTGTGTTGGCAACTGTCCAAAGCTGTGTGCGCAGTTTCTGCTGTAATTCTTCGCTCATATCGTGTTTGTCTTTTTAATCCCAACTGAAAGTGTCTATAATGCCACGAAGTCTGGCCATAACCCGTTTGAAGATGTTCCTACGTTCGATAAGGCCAACCTTTTTTCTCATTATGGCATCCTGTATGATCTCCGGCTTCTCGCGCTGAAGGTAGTCGTATTCCTTGAAGAAACTCTGCAACGACTCCTTGTCAAGTCCCTCATCATCGGCCAGATTGGCGATGGCTTTCGACTTCTCCTTTGAAATATAGTCGTTCAGGCGGCCTTCGAGGTCAATGTTCCCGTCCGCCTTGGCTCTGATGAAGCCGCTTTTGTCATTGTCGATGTTCTGCTTGATGAAGCCGTCAATGAGTTTTGTCTTGTTACGCATCGCGGCATCCCTTATCATAGTGTCAAGAATATGCTGACGTCTGGATTCATAATCCTCGTTCTCTGGATTCAGATCCTCAATTAGGGCAAGGATATATGCGACATTGATGACATCGCTGTGCAGCAGCTCAAGGCAGAAGTCTATGTCTTCAAGTTTGGAATCGCCATAAGGGATTTCGGGCTCTTCTAAAGTTCCGGTCCGAGCATCGTCTTTGTCCACAACACCGACTGTGATGTCAAGGTACTTGCTGCGGAAGTCCATATACTCCTGCTCAGACATAGCAAAATACTTATCTTCCGAGGTATAATCCTCATAAATCTGGATCTCGGTCTTTCCTTTGATGATGTCCCTGAAAGCAAGTATAAAGTCTTTCTTGTCACGCTCGCTCTTCAGAGAGTCGATGAAAGCCGGATCCGGATATTTCTTCAGGAAATCAATCATCTTCTGATTGAGATCCTTACGGACTTCCAGATAAGGTTTTCTGACGATATATTCATTCGGCTCATTGTTACTGAAAAGTTTGATGGCGGCGTCCACCTTGGATTTCAGGTTGCGGAAACAGATTATCTTGCCGAAACGCTTCTTCTCGTTGAGCACGCGGTTGGTACGGCTGAACGCCTGAAGGAGACCGTGCCATTCCAGATTCTTGTCCACATACAAGGTGTTCAGCTTCTTGGCATCAAATCCGGTCAGGAACATACCCACGACAATCAGCAGGTCAAGAGGCTCCATATCAGGCCTGCGCTTCTTCATACGCTCGTTGATGTCATCGTAATAGAGACTGAAATGAGGCACATCGTATGCAGTGCCGAACATTCTGTTGTAGTCATCCATTATCTCCTGCAGCTTGTCGGCGGTCACTTTCTCATCCTCAAAGCCTTGTCCCATTCCAGTAAGATTGTCATCCTGGCTCTCGTTCGCCGAATAAGTGAATATCGCGCCGATGCGGATCGACGGTTTCAGTTCCTTGAATATCCTGTAATATTCAAGGAGCATCGGGACAGACTGGACAGCGAACATCGCATTGAACTCACCGTCAAAGGTAGAATGATTGAAGTTGTTCAATATGAACCGCGCGATCTCCCGCATCCTTGTTTCCGATTCCAAGTCCACATCTTCTTGTCCTTTATAATATTCAACAAGGAAACCAAGCACATTATCATCAGCTATGGCATCTTTTATCAGGTATCTATGCAGACATTTCCCGAATACTTCCGCTGTGGTATGTTCCTGTCTGGCGTTTTCCCGAAAAATCGGTGTTCCGGTAAATCCGAAAATCTGGAGATTGTGAAAGAAACCGACTATATTCTTATGGCAGTCACCGAAGTGAGAGCGGTGACATTCATCGAAAATCATCACGACCTTCTTGTCACGAATGTCTTGCAGGTGCTTGTTGTAGTAGTCTTTCGTGACCGCACAGTTCAATTTCTGTATGGTGGTGATGATGATCTTGGAATTTCCGCTTAGTCTCTTGATGAGTTCGCCTGTGTTGTCAGTATTGTCAACAGCCCCTGGCTCGAACGCTTCATATTCCGCTTGTGTCTGAGTGTCAAGGTCGTGTCTGTCCACCACGAACAGCACCTTGTCAACGCCATCGACTTCCGAAACCAACTGCGCAGCCTTGAACGAGGTCAACGTCTTTCCAGCTCCTGTTGTATGCCATACATACCCGTTATCATTGGACTCCTGCACTTTCTTCAGAATCTCCTCCACGGCATAATACTGGTACGGGCGCAATACCATCAACATCTTGTCTCCTTCGTGAAGGACTATGTACTTGCCTATAATCTTGCCAAGAGTGCATTTCGCCAAAAAGTCATCGGCGAAGAGTTCAAGGTTGTTTATCGGTTCGTTGTTTGGAGTCGTCCAATTGAATGTGAACTTATAGCCGCCATTAGGATTATTCGCGAAGTATCTGGTGTTTACCCCGTTGGAGATGATGAAAAGCTGAATGTAGTCAAAGAGTCCATTGAATGCGGTCTTCTGGTATCTCTGAACCTGATTATATGCCTGCTTCAGTTCAACGCCCCTTTTCTTCAGTTCAATCTGCACAAGCGGAAGACCATTTATAATGATAGTAACGTCAAAGCGGTTCTTCCTCTTAGCCTCAACTGTTATCTGGTTCGCCACCTGAAACTCGTTCTTGCACCAATTCTTGGAATCGAAGAAATTAATCCAGACACGCTCTCCGTTTTCGAGTTCAAATTCCTTCAAGTCACGAAGCTTCTTGGCCTTCTCGAAGCGCGTTCCACCTTCAAGATAAAGCAGAATCTTGTCAAATTCAGACTCAGTGAAAGACGTGCGGCCGTGTCGCTTGAGCTCGTCTGTGTTATGCTTCTCAAGCTGAGCTTTGAAATTGGACTTAAGTTCATTCTCATCATTGAGAATGACACGTTCATAACTGTTCTCAATCAAGGTTTTGATCAACCCTTCCTCCAGAATCTGTTCACTTTGTACAGGCATTTTATATTCCAAAAGACAATATATGGCAAAGTTAGCAATCTCTTAAAGATATTCAAGTGTCATTGCTATCATTCGCACATTATTACTATCTTGGCAAGTGTCCAAAAACAATCAACATAAAAAAAAGAGTGACCAAATATTGGACACTCTTCTCTTTATGTTGATCCGAACAAAGTCTTTTATATCTCCTGCCGCTTGCGGCGCCAGTTGAGCATCGGGAGGAGGAAGGAGATGACGGCGGTGCCTAGCCAGAACCAGCTGACGTAGGTGAAATCGTGTTTGGTCACGGTCTCGCCGAGCTTGTTGACTACCTCGACTGTGTTGTTGTCCAGAAGGAGGCCGGTGACTACGTTCTGCAAGCCGGCGGCGGCGTAGGAGGCGACTCCGACGATGCCGAGGGCGGCTCCGGAGGCTTTTCTCGGAACGAGGTCAATGGCCATCAGACCGCCAAGGAAACTGATCAGAACACCGATGGCGATTCCGAACAGAACCATCGAAAGGATAAGCGTGAAATGACTTCCGTTACCGAACAGGAACAGGTAGAGGGAAATCGCCTCAAGGACACCGGCCGTGAAGGCGGGATATTTCCTGTCACCCTTGAACACCTTGTCGGACAGCCAGCCGGAGAACACCGTTCCCAGAACTCCGAAGATCGGGTTGATGCCGATGATCGCGGCGGCGGCTTTGAGGTCATATTCATAAGTCTCCTGAAGGAAGATCGTGCCCCACTCGTTGATGGCGTAGCGGCTCATATACATAAAGGCGCTGGAAAGGGCCAGAATCCACACTCCGGAATTGCGGAGAACGGCTTTCTGGATCTTTCTTGTCTCAGCGGCCCTGGCCTCGGCGGACTCGGTGGACTCTTCCGTGGCAGGCTTCTTGGTCTCCTCGCCGGAAAGTTCCTCAATGGACGGAAGTCCCTTGCTCTCAGGCGTGTCGTGCAGCCAGAACAAGATCAATAGCACTCCCAGAAGGCCGGCGCAGGCCGCTCCGAAGAAGCCCCATTTCCAACCGAAGGCGGCCACAATGGAACCTACGAATATGAACGAGAGGCCTTCGCCGATGTTGTGCGAGGCGCTGAAAAATCCATAGTACGTGCCACGTATCCGCAGCGGGAACCATCTAGAAAGTGTGACGATGGAAGGCGGAGAGCCCATAGACTGAGCCCAGCCGTTGATGCCCCACATTATCGCGAACACTATGAATATGATGGAACTGCTGATGCCCGCGCTGACCGCTGTGGCGCCAAGCACTCCCATAATCAGGTTGGCGGCGGCCGACAGCACCAGACCGGTGGCCATAAACCTTTTGACATTCGAGCCGTCGGCCAGGAATCCGTTGACGAACTTGCCCACGGCATAGGTCCAGTAAAGGCAGGCGCCAATGATACCAAGCTGCGTGGCGTTGAGCAGGCCGGCGTCAATCAGCGGCTGCTTCATCACGCCCATCGACATACGGCACACGTAATAGAGCGCGTAGCCGAACGTGATGGCTATGAAGGACTGGAAGCGGGAACGTTTCCAGACCTTGTCAGTGTTCTCCGGAGCCACCTTTGCGGCGGACGGAGAACTTATCCGGAAGAAATCAAGAAATGAAGCCATTATCTATGAATATTATGACGGCTTCCTAATCGTGCAATCCCTTACTGCGGAGGTAAGTGAGAAGCTGCTCCGGACGGTCGGTCTGGATGAGGGAGGTGCCGAAGGCGATAACCTGATCGTAGATGAGGGCAGGATCACCACAGTCAAGAGCCTTGTCATCGTCCAGATAACCGCAAAGACTTCCCCAGATGGTGTTAACCCAGAGTTTCGAGCCGGAGTCGATGATCTTCTTGAAGCAGTCCTCAACCTCCGGGGTCATCTTCTTCCAGCAGACCTCATAGGCGAGAGGGACGGTGCCAGTCTCCATATATTCATTGAAAAGAGCCTTTCCGGCCTCTTTCTGGATGTCTATGATAGGCATATACATCATATTGTGCTCGTGGGCGGCCATCTTCCCGGCTACCTCGGCGACAGGCTTCTTGCCCTTGATCAGGATCTGGTCGGTGACTCCAAGTTCCTCGGTGAGCGCGAGAACCAAGTCGTAATATTCATAGCCCTGGTCCACGTTCACGCAGATGCGGTCCTTGCAGCACTCCAGCGCCTCGCGGAGGGTGCAGATGTGCAGGGAGTCGGTAGCCACGCCGTGCGCGCGCTTGAGACGGAACTTCTTGAGTTCATCCAAGGTGTAGTCGCTTACAAGCCCTTTTCCGGTGGTGCAGCGGTCGATCGTCCTGTCGTGAGAGAGCACGAGAACGCTGTCCTTGGTGAGCTTGAGGTCGAGCTCCATAATGTCGGCTCCCATCCTGATGATGGACTCGATGGCCGGGATGGAGTTCTCCGGATAGTTGCGCCAGTCGCCTCTGTGGCAGGCCACTACCACATACTTTGAGGCAGGGTCGTGCATCTGCGCCACGATCATCTCGGCCCTGTTAGGGTACTTGGCCGCATCAACCACATTCTTCTTTGCCGTCCCGCAGGAGCAGAGGCACACAGCGGCGGCGATCATGTACAAAATTCTTGCTTTCATATATTCATTAATTTTTAAAATTTTGTCAGTCAATGTCTAAAGAAGCTTCCTTAGTTCAGCGAGGGCGCAGGAGATGTGGTACTGGACCGTCTTGGGACTTATCATCAGCGCGTCGGCAATCTCTTGGTAAGTCTTGTGTTCGTAGCGGTTCATCCTGAAGATCGTCTTCCTTAAGACAGACATATCCTCCAAAGCCTCGTCTATGCTTTTAAGCAACTCAAACGTGTCCATTTGGAACGATGGCTCATACTGTTCAGTGCTGACTCCGACAGTGGCCTTCCGGTACCTGTCGCGCACGCCCTTGCGCTTAATGAAATTCAGGACGGCGTTGTGAGCCATACTGAACAGGTAGGACTTGAGCGAGTCAACCTCACGGAGGCCTTCACGGGAGTTCCAGATCTTCAGGAACAGATCCTGCGTGATGTCCTCCGCCTCCGAGGAGTTCTGAAGCATACTGAACGCGAAATTTCGGATGCGCCCGGCATACAGAACATAGAGGATGCCAAGAGCCTTGACATCCCCTCCTGCTATCTGCTCAAGTAACTGCTTGTCTTCATTAAGCATTTCACCTGACAAATATAACGATTATTTACCACTTTCTTACACGGACCTTGTACATATCAATGTCAACATTGATGATTCTGTCCGGATTGGAGGCGTCGATGTTCCTGCTGTAACGGATCTTGTGGGAAGACCAACTCTCATCTCCTTCCGGGACAGTCGCGTCCGTGTACCAAACTTCTCCGGTCTCGGCATTGTAGTTCAAGGACTTGAGAGCGGTGGAGCCAGAGAACAACGGCATCTCCGTGAACTGCTCGGTCTCGACATTGAACAGGTAAGCCTTGTTGCCAGCCACAGTGATGGTGTTGTCGTCCACGCGGTTGATGTCGTGGATTCCGTCTTGAGGAGCCGTGATGCTCTTGACGAGCTCGAACGAAGGCTTGTCGGTGCCGAGGCCGTTGATCCTGAATATCTTGATGACATTTCCGCCGGCGGCGTACAGGACATTCCTCTTGTAGTCCCAGACAACTCCGTGGCCGGAATAAAGGTCGGCGTTCGCCAATGAGACCTCTGACCTGGCCGAATTATAGATATGCACCTTGTTGTGGTTGGCGGTCGATCCTGTGGATGTGGCCACAGCGATGTAGCCTCCAGGGAGATATTCAGCGGAATGGGCGTTAGGCAGTCCGGTCGCGTGGAAAAGTACCTTTGAGGTGGCGTAGTCCAGAAGGATGCACCATCCGTAGGAGCTTGTCAGCAGCAGTTTGGTGCCGTTGTCCACGAACTTGCACTCGTCCAGATGGTCGCAACGATCGGCAGCGAGTCCGAGTTCAGAGGCAGCTGTTCTGGCATCCCACGACCAGATAAGACCTTCCTTGTAGGAATCCTTGGCGATTGTCGCGTTGATGACGAACACGTGGTTGTCTCCGCAGAAAACAAGTTCGGTCGATTCGTCCTCTGCCAGCTTCTCGGTGCTGATCCTCTCGCCCGCCTCAAGGACGATCTCGCTGTGGTTTGTGGCTGTGATAGTCTGGCCGGAAGAAGTTGTTATCTTAGCGGTGAAGCCCTTTGAAAGGGTGACAGGAGCGCAATAGACAGGGATGAACACAGAGTTCGAGCGGCAGTCCACAGGAGTGGCCGGAGTCATCTTGACGGACGCTGAGCTTGCGGTGAACGTGCCCTCCGCGATATCAGCGGTGACCTCACCGGCGAGGTTCTCGCCACCGTTGGCGGTCAGTTCAAGAGAAGCCACATCGTAGTCCCCCATCGCAACGTTCACAAACACCATACATCCGGCAGGCTTAAGTTTGAAATCGCAGCCTTCGTAGGAATTGACATTCGCGTTCGCCACATCAAGCATAACAGGGACCTCGGTTCCGTTCTGGTTTGTCGGGATGGTATATTTCACTGTCTTTCCGGACAGACGCACGTCAGCCCCGGAAGGATACCAACTCAACACCGTGGTCTCAAGCCTGGAAGCCTGGACGTTGAACAGGAAATACGAAGAACTGCTTCCCGTGATTATCGGAGAAGCTTCGGCCCTCTTCGCGATTCCATCCGGCTCCAGCATTATGACACCTTTGTCATCGGCTCCCCAAGCCGGTGTGACAATCGCCCCTGCGGTCTTGAAGTCCTTGCCAGCCTCGTAATATGGACTCAAGGTTATCTTAGCCTTGACCGCAAGATCCCTTATCTCGGAATCCTTGTCCTCCGAGCAAGCGCCGGCGGCACACAAAGCAAGTGCGGCCGACACAATGGATATAAACCTTATCTTATTCATTCTCTTCATTTTTAATGAATATCCCGACCCGGCCGCAGGACTTTTCCCCCACGGACCGGGTCAGAAATGATTACCTTAGGCAGCAGGAACCGCAGATGTCACCACCGTGGGTGCTCCATCCGGAGGCTCTCTCGCCGCCGACATATTTGCCGACCATCAGACCGTTGCCCGTACCCTTGTTGCTTCCGATGAAGGCTGAGTAGAACACACCGTCAAGAAGGTTGTTGCCACCCATCTGCTTCTGGTTTGTGTCATCAGCGTTCTCGCTCCAGGATTCCTTGATCGTTCCATCACTATTGAAAATATAGGAAGTGTTGCCGTACTGTCCGGAAGTGATGTAGAAGTGGTTCTCGGTGTCCACGCAAGGGTGCGAGAAGTTGAAAGCGTTGGCCTTGCCTCCATTGGAAAGGATATGCTCGTAGCTCCAGTTCACCTTGGTCAGATCCTTGTCGATGTTATAGACGTGGTTGTCCTTGCAGCCTACGAAGACGGTTCCGTTCGGAGCCACAACCGGCTCATAAGGATTGTTGCCCGCGAAGACGAAGTTGTCAACGATGATCTCCTTCTTGGCCAGATCAATCGAGCTGAGTCCAGCCGCGACAGGAACGTACATTGTGTTCTTGTCCGCAGCCACGGCAAAGCCTGAGATCCCGACCATATTCGCGCTCATCGTCAATGCCTTGAGCAGAGAGCCGTCAGAGATGTTCAGGAATGTTATGGTCGCTCCGGCGCCAACTACAAGCTCTGGTCCGTTCACGAGGAGACCGGCGACCGCCGTGCCAATGGCTGCCTGCCATTTCTTCGCTCCGGAAGCGGCGTCGAGGGCGAACACATTTCCGGCCTTGTCACCAATATAGACTTCAGTACCGGCGGCGTTGACAGCCGGTGCGGCGCTCTGCATAGAGCCGGCCTCGGTGAACTTCCATTTGAGTTGTCCCTCAGCGGTGACAGCGTAGAACTGGCCTGATGAAGTGGTACCGTAGTAGATGTCTCCGGTCTTAGGATTGACAGTCAGAGGATTGTAGCTGGCCGAATTGGTTTCCGGGACATATTTCCACTTGAGATCTCCGCTGATGACATCGAACGCATAGAGGATGGCCTTCTTGTTGAAGGTGATATTATAGACGGTCTTTCCGTCAGGCGAGAAGACAGGGCAGCTGGCCTTGAATCCCTCGTAGGACGTTCCGGACATCTCCCAATCGTTGAAGAATACGACATACGGACGGATCTCCACCTCAAGGGTCCAGGTCTTTGTCTTGCCTTTGATGTCCGCGCTCAGGGTAACCTGCTGCGCTCCGGTCGCGGTGAAGCCCTTGGAAACCTCGACACCTTCGAGAACCTTTCCGTCAGGGAATGCCCACTTGACATTCGACGCGCCAGGATAACCTTCGGTGTTGAATGTGAACTTGATAGGCTGGTTGATGGCGGCCTTTGTCCTGTCAAGCATATAAGGAATGGCCAGAGTCGGCATCGCCTTGATCTGCGCAGCCTCGGCCGGTCCCTTAGCATAGTTGGCGACAAGGGTGAACGTGTAGTTCTTGTCGTTTGTCAGGCCTGTCACGTCATAACTTTCCTTGTCTGCCTCGATCTCGGCTTTCTGAACGTCGGTCTCGGCTCCTTCCATAAACCAAGTCAGGGTGTAGGAAGTAAGCAATTGGGACGGACGGGTCCAAGTCAATGTGACAGTCGCATCTGAAGCGTCCGCGTCAAGGTCAGTCACAGGGAGTCTTGAGGTGCTCGGCCTCGCCGAAACCTCGACTGGATTGGAAATCAGATTGCCATAAACCGCCTGGACGGAGAACACATAGTCGTCTCCATTGGCAAGTTCTGTCACTGTGTAGTTCTGACCGTCGGTGCGGATGGTCTGCTCAGAGCCTTTCGTGTAAGTGATGATGTACTCAGTCGGATTCCATCCTTCAGGGACAGACCACGACAACTGAACCTCCTCATCACCTGGAACGGCCTTCAAATCAGTCACCTGATGGCGCGGTCCTCCTGTCTCGGGAATATCCTCCTGCCAGCAGGAGCTTACCGTCAGACAAGCGATCGCCGCAATGATGCAATATAATATTCGTTTCATTTCTTTTCTGTGTTTATCAATATCTTAGTGTTGTTCATCATCAGAATCCAGGATTCTGCCAGAGGATGGAATCATCGTTCACTATCTCGATCTGATCGTGAGGAATCGGGAAGAGAAGGTTGTGGGAATCAAGCGAATAGCCAAGGCTCTTGAACAGATCCACGGCCTGGCCAAGACGGACAAGGTCGAACCATCTCTGTCCCTCAAGGGCGAACTCCCTTCCTCTCTCATCTGCCAGTTCCTTGATGAAGGCATCCTTGCCGGAGACCTCAGCCTCGGTCAGTTCAGGAAGGCCGGCGCGTGTGCGGGTCTTGTTGAGATACGTAAGAGCCTCGGAGATGTTTCCCTGCTGCCCCAAGGCCTCGGCGTACATCAGAACGACGTCAGCATAACGGAGGAACGGGAAATCATTGCCAACCAGCGTGGTATATGTGGCATCGTAGGTGTCCATATACTTGTTGATCGCGTAAAGTTTACCCGGCGTTATCTCCTGATACTCCCCAATAAGGGCGTACCTGTTGTCATCCGCTGAATAGACAGACTTGAACACGCCGGTCGGATTAGGCCTCAGCTTAGGGTCGGCGATGTTGGTGCTGTGCCAGTAACCGTGACCGTTGTCGTTTGTCTTGTTGTAGTAGATGGCGAAGAGGATCTCCTTGTTCATCTTGTTGGCCACATCGAAAGCGGCTCCGGTAGTCGCCATAAGGCCGAAGTTCGTGTCCTTCATCGCGTCCTCCAGCACGGTCTGCGCCTCGGCGTACTTGCCGAAAGTCAAATAGACCTTGCCGAGAAGAGCCTGGGCGGCGATCTTCGTCACTCGCCCGACCTCAGCGGAACGCTTAGCCGGAAGGAGATCGATCGCTTCCTTGAGATCCTCGACAAGAAGGTTGTACATCTCCTCATCCGTGCATCTCGGGATTGTCTTGGCCTGGACAGGTGTCACTACGGTACGTGTCACAGGCACGACTCCGAACACCCTGTAGAGGCTGAAATACCACCAGGACCTCATAAACAGGCACTCGCCACGGTACTTGTCCCCGTTCGCGAGGGTCTTGCCGGCCATATGGTCGAGAACATCGTTGCAGCGGTATATTCCGTTGTACCAAGCGTTCCAGATATTCGTGAGAATCGCATTGTTGGATCTTTCCTGGAAATGGTCAAGGTCGTACCTGTCCTGAGTAGAGACCGCCATTGCGGTGAGCTCACACTCGTCACTTCTATAAGCCAGTTCGTTGATGAAAAAGCCCATCTGGGTCTTCAGCTTGTCGTAGCAGCAGTAAACGCCCTGGTTGAAATCATCATCGGTCTTGTAATAGTTGCCTTCAGTCACGGTGTTTGCCGGGTATTGCTCGAAAAAGCTATCGCCACAGGAGGCAAGGCTAAGTGCCGCAAGGCCGATCAAAGCTGATTTTATGATATTCTTCATATTCATTACAGATTAAAGTTGATACCCACGCTGAAGGTTCTTGAAAGAGGGTAGGAGCAATAGTCCTCGCCCGGGCTGAGGGCGTTGGTTGACCTCTTGTTGACCTCAGGGTTGTAGCCTGAATAATGAGTCAGGGTGAACAGGTTCGTGCCCTGGATGTAAACCCTCATCTTTGAGATGGTCGTGCCGCGGAACCACTTGTCCGGCATTGTGTAGCCGAGGGACAGGTTCTGGAGCCGGAGGTACGAGCCGTCCTCCAGATGGAAGGTGGATGTGCAGGAACCGTTGTTACCGGAAGACTTTCTGGTGGCCCTGTTGAGATTGCCGTAAGGGAATCTGTCCAATGCCTCCTTCATCATATTCGAAGACGCTTCCATATTCAGAAGGTAACGTCTCTCAAGGTTCAGAATCTCGTTGCCATAGACTCCCTGGAAGTTGGCGGAAAGGTCAAGTCCCTTCCAGCCGAGCTGAACGCCGAATCCGTAGTAGAAGTCAGGCATATAGTTGCCGACGATCACACGGTCGGAATCCTTGTCGAGCTTGCCGTCGCCGTTGGCGTCCACAAAACGGAAGTCACCAACTGTGGTGGTCGGGAAATGAGGGTAAGAGTCGAGTTCCTCCTGATTGTGGAACACGCCGTCCTGCACGAGCAGGTAGTAGCAACCTACCGGATAGCCGACTTTCGTGATGTAGTTGGCTCCTGAATATGAGGAAGCCACGATCAGCGGAGCGTCCTCGTCACCGAGCGACAGAACCTTGTTCCTGTTCAGCGACCAGTTGGCGTTCCAGTCCATAGAGAAGTCACCGAATGACTTATGGGAGGTCAGGGTGATCTCCACACCCTTGTTCTGCATCGAGCCGATGTTGACATTCGACTTCGTGAGACCTGATACGGATGACACAGGAATATTAAAGAGCATATCCGTGGTCTTGGAATAGTAGAAGTCTGCGTTGATGCCAAGAAGTCCGTTCCAGAGGTTCGCGTCGAAACCGATGTTGGTCTGGGTGTTCTTCTCCCACCCAAGCTCGTTGTTGGCGATCTGTGACGGGTACATCGAAGTGACGAGTCCGTTGCCAAGGTCAAGTGTGTTGGATCCATAAAGGGCCAGGTAAGCCGAGTTGCCGATCTGGGCGTTACCGGTCTGGCCGATGCTGGCGCGCAGCTTGAGGTCGTTCAGCCAGTTCTTGGTCCATCTCATAAAATTCTCATCGCTTATGCGCCAGCCGGCGGATGCGGCAGGGAAATATCCCCACCTTGTGTTCGGGGCGAAGCGTGAGGATGCGTCACCTCTGATCGAAGCGGAGAACATATAACGTCCCTTGTAGGAGTACTGCGCACGGACAAGCCAAGAAGCGAAGGTGTACGCGTACTTGTCGTTGTAGGTGTCATCGATCGAGATGGTCTTGCTCTTGGTTGTCCTGATCTTGTCGTCACCCTCTACGCCCGTACCCTTGATGGCGGAAGTCTGGATGGCCTGTTTCTCAGCCTCATAGACAGCCACGGCGTTTATGGAGTGCTCACCGAACTTTCTGTTGAACGAGATCTGGTTGGTGACGTTCCAGTGGAAATATGACTGCGTGTAGTTGGCCGCCGTAGGAGCCGAAGGCTTGTCGTAGTACTTCAGGTTCTTGAGCGGGATGTAGGACGGACGGTAGTAGTTCCTGATGTAGGAATAGTAGTCACCACCGACCGTGACCTTATATTCAAGTCCCTTGATGAACTCGTAGGAGGCGTGTACGTTGCCCACAAGATTCAGTTTCTCTCTGACATCATCGATCTCAAGGGCAAGGGCCACAGGGTTCAGCACCTCGTTGGTCTGGGTGTCCCAAGTGTTGAACCTCATATAACCGTTCATATCCCAGTTGTAGGATCCGTCAGAGTTATAGACAGGGAAGACCGGAGGTGCCATCAAAGCCGACGCGATCACACCGTCGCTGCCGTACTGGCCGTCGGAGTTCACATAATTGGTCTTTGAATATGAAGGAGAGAAGCTTACGCCATATTTCAATTTGCCCTTCTTGCCATCGAGGTTGGCCCTGAGTCCGTACCTCTCGAAGTCAGATCCGATGATCGTTCCCTCGCGGTTGAGGTAGTTCACACCGATGTAGTAGTTGTAGTTCTTCGTTCTGGCAGACACGCTGAGGGCGTGCTTGTGAGAGAGAGCGGTGCGGAAGATCTCGTCCTGCCAGTCCGTATTCGTCAAAGTGCCGGTCTTGTCCTGAAGATAGGAAGTGATGAGAGGATCGACATTATGATAACTCTTCGGACGACCGCTATACGGGTCTCCGATGGAGCCTGTGGGAACTTCAAAAAGATAGGCGCCGTCCCTGGCCTCTTTGAATATCTCAGCGAACTCGTAGGCGTCGAGCATATCGATCTTCTTTGAGACATTGGAGACGCTGAACTGTCCGTCGTAAGAGATGACCGGAGTCTCTGAGTTGGCGCCACGCTTTGTGGTGACGAGGATGACACCGCAGGATCCTCTTGAACCGTAGATGGCGGCGGCTGAAGCGTCCTTCAGGACCTCAAGGCTCTCGATGTCGCTGCCGTCAAGGTTTGCGAAAGCCCTTGAGTCGCAAGGGATTCCGTCGATCACGTAGAGAGGGTCGTTGCCTGATGTGGCGGACTGGATACCCCTGACCCTGACGGAGACGTTGCCGGAAGGCTGACCGCCAAGGTTGATGACCTGCACACCAGGCATCTTGGCGGCCATAGACTCACGGAAGTCCGTGGTCGGAGTGTTGGCGAAGTCCTCGGCCTTGATGGACGCGATGGAAGTCGTGACATCCCTCTTGTTCTGCGCGCCGTAACCGATGACCACAACGTCATCCAGCTTGATAGCCTCTTCCTCAAGCACGAAATCGGCCTTGGACTGGCCAGCGGCCAATGTAGCGGAAGCGCTGTTGTAGCCGATGATGGAAACGTCCAGGACAGCGTCCTCGCTCTTGACCTTGAGCTCGTAGTTTCCATCGATGTCTGTTCCGGTTCCGTTGTTGGTGCCACGCTCGATGACCATAGCGCCGATCACCGGCTGTCCGGACTTGTCAACGACCTTTCCGGTAATGACTTTCGGACCTGCTGATTGGGTAGCCTTAGACTTGGCCTCCGGAGCCTTCTTGCTCAGAAGGATCTTCTGGTCCTTGAATTCGACCTTGACACCAGGAAGCACTTTCTTCAGGATAGCTTCGATGTCCTCGTTCTTCGCCGTGACCGAAACCTTGCCGGCAAGGTCAATGTCGGTGTCCACATAGGCGAAAGTGTAGGAACTACCGGCCTCGATAGCCTTCAGGAGTTCCTTGACTGTCACATCCTTGACATTCACGGTCGCCGTCCTGCTCTGGGCGTACGCGCCGAGCGAGAGCCCGAGGGCGCACAGCACGCAAAGCACGGTTCTGGTGAATGAAGGAAGAATGTTAGATATTCCTTTCATTAATAATTAGTGTTTTTGGTTTTGTTATCAATTGTGATTGTCTTTCCTTGACGCTCCCAGCGGACCGGAAGGAGGGTTGAGAGGATCTCCATAATCTCATCGACGGACTCATCCTTGACCGTCAATGACATACGTTTGTCCTTAAGGTTGCCGAGGTCAGCCGCGATCTTCATCTGGTACTTGTGCGACAGGCTTTCCAGGATGTCACCGAGCTTCACATTGTCGAATGCGAGGCGATGCTCGTACCAGCGGCAGCAGTCATCGGCGTTCACCGCCGTGACCTCAGTCCTTCCCCTGTCCCAGGAATATTTCTGGTCAGGCCTGAGGATGACGAGTTCCTTGCTTTCGGTGTCGGAGACCTGCACGGAACCGCTGCGGAGGATCACCTCGGCGGAATGTCCGGCAGGGTCGCTGACAATGTTGAAAGTCGTTCCGAGAACCTTGACCTGAAGGTTGTCGTGCATATTCACGATGAACGGGCAGGCCTCGTTTCTGGTGACCTCAAAGTAGCCTTCGCCATCGATGGAGACATTCCTCTCGCTCTTGCCGAAGTCCTGGTTGTAGGACAGCCGGCTGTCCCGGTTGAGCCAGACACGTGTGCCGTCAGGCAAGGTGTAGGAGCAGGCGTTGTCGGACGAGGCGATGAGCACGGTCTCCCTTTCGGGAGTCATATTCAGTCTCGCGACTGTCGCGCCTCCTATGAATATCGCCACGGCTGCGGCGGCGGTGACACAGTAACGTAATGGCTTGCTGTGCAGCAGATTGGACAGCCATCCGAGTCTTTGAGCCGTTGGGGCAGTCCCTTCGATGCTCGCTGAGCTTGTCGAAGCGCCATCCTCTCCCAACGAAGCCATAAGCCTCTCCAGTCCGGCCGTCAAGTCGAAATCAGGAGAGTCCGAAGAGACAGAGTCCCAATATTCCTCAAGCAAAGCCTTCACCTCTGGTTCATCTCCATACGCGGCAAGCCACCCGAGGTACCGTTGTTTCAGTTCCTCGGAGACCTCCACACCGCTGAAGAAGAAATCCAGGATGCGTCTGTAGTCTTCGCCCTTCATTATTTGCCCGCCTGGGTGAATGTGTAGGTACTTGTGTAAGATCCGGCATTGAGACGGATCGTTCCGATACGGTCTGCACCTGTCGTGTTAGGTTGGGTGGTGATGGTTGATTCACTGACGCCCTTGGTGCCGGAAGCAGGTTCGATCGTGAACCAGTCCTCACCTTCAAGCGACCAGTCACACGTGGCGCTGATCGTGATCTGATCGGTTCCGCCTCCCACCAACGTAGCAGGTGTCTTGGCGGCCAACGTAGTCTTGATGACGACAGTGTCGTGCACCTCGGACACAGTCTGTTTCTGGCAAGCGGTCCCGCCAAGAAGCAGCGGAACGACCAGAATGAGTTTTGTTATGAGTTTTAGTTTCATGGAGTATAAAAATGTTTTATATAAGGTAAGACACCTTCGATGCCCTATATGCTAAAAAACGATCAAGACTTTTTATCAGGTAATCCTTAAAAAAGGCTATATTTGTATGATATAAAGCCATGTCAAAGGATAAGAAAAGATGATTCTGGATGAAACGATATTCGAAGGGCTGTACTACAAGTACAGCGACAGGCTTTATAACTTCGCTTTCAGGTTCGTGTCGGACGAGCACACAGCGCAAGACATCGTGCACGAGGCCTATGGCACGCTTTGGGAGAAATTCGAAGGAAAGGAAAGCGACGCATGGCAGTCTCTTCTGTTCCGCATTGTACGGAACCGGTCGATTGACACACTGCGCCACCAGTCATCACTCAGGATTGTCAGTCTCACGGATTCTTTCAGAAACGTCTGCGACGAAGGTCTCTATCAGATGGATTTCGCGGTCAACGACTCCGACCGGAAGACAATCTACGATGAACTCACGGCGAACATCCACAGCATCATGGGCAAGCTTCCTGACAGATGCCGCGAAGTGTTCATGATGAGCAGGTTCCAAAACATGAAGAACAGGGAAATCGCGGCGGCTTTGAAAATCTCTGAGAAGGCTGTGGAAAAGCACATCCACAAAGCCCTGACGGTGTTCAGGAAAGAATTGGACGGCCTCGCCGGCAACGGGAACGCGGATCTCCAGAGCGGAGCCGCTCATTTCTGGCTGCTGTTCATCCTCACCTGCATGGTGGATTGATCACGGATATATTTATGAATAGACAATTTCCTGAATATTAAAGGAGCTAATCCAAAAATTACCAGACTCGGAGCGAAGCGACCGAAGGGGTCTCGGGGAATCCCTTCCCCGTGCCCCACCGGGGCTGTCACGAAGTGACTGGGGGTTTGAATGTAAAGCGCACGCAGTGCGAAGCGACGCAAGGGGTCTGGGGAGTACGCTCCCCATTGCCCCACCGGGGCTGTCCCGTAGGGACTGGGGGTAAAAAATAAGGAGTTGACTTTTTAGGCCAACTCCTTTTAAAGGTATAATCTCTCGATTAAGAGAAGTTATCGTACAGGATGCTCTCAGGCTGCACTCCCAGGCTGTCAAGCAGCTTGTTGACGGAAGCGACCATCATTGGAGGTCCGCACATAAAGTACTTGATGTCCTCCGGAGTGTCGTGATCCTTGAGGTAGGTCTCGTACATCACATTGTGAACGAAACCAGCCGTGTACTTGACTCCAGCGGCGTCAGCTGCCGGATCAGGACGGTCAAGGGCCAGATGGAAGTGGAAGTTAGGGAACTCCTTCTCGATCTCGGCGTAGTCCTCAAGGTAGAATGCCTCGACAAGGCTGCGCGCTCCATAGAAGAAGTGTACCTCACGCTTTGTTTTGAGAGTCTTGAACAGGTGCATGATATGGCTTCTCAAAGGAGCCATACCGGCGCCACCACCCACGAAGATATATTCCTGAGAATCAGGATCGTTCTTAGGAAGAAGGAACTCACCGAACGGACCGGAGATCCAAACCTTGTCGCCCGGCTTGCGGGTGAAGACATAGGATGAACCGACTCCCGGAGGAACAGGCAGCATCTTGAAAACGCCCTTAGGCTGGCTCCTGTCAAACGGAGGAGTGGCGATACGGACGTTCAGTTTGATGATGTCGCCCTCCGCAGGGTAAGAGGCCATAGAGTAGGCCCTTACAGTAGGCACCTCGTTCTTCGCCTTGATGCCGAAGAAACCATATTTCTCCCAGTCTGCCTTGTAGATGTCATCGACATCAATAGTCGAGAAATCAAGGTCGTATGCAGGAATGTCGATCTGGATGTACTCACCAGACTTGAAGTCAAGGTGAACTCCCTCAGGAAGTTTAACCGTGAACTCCTTGATGAAGGTGGCCACGTTCTTGTTAGAGATGACCTCACACTCAAGTTTTTGAACGCTGAGCGTTGACTCAGGAACCTGGATCTTGATGTTTTCCTTGACCTTTACCTGGCAACCGAGTCTGTAGCCTTCCTTGATCTGCTTGCGGCTGAAGAAGCCGGTCTCGGTAGGAAGGATGGTTCCGCCGCCTTCAAGCACCTGAACCTTGCACTGACCGCAGTTCGCCTTTCCACCGCAAGCGGAAGGAAGGAAAATCTTCTGGTCGGCGAGAGTGTGCAGAAGGTCGCTTCCCTGAGGAACGTCAAGAACCTTCTTTCCGTCGTTGATGTCAATCTTGACAGTGCCGTCCGGAGTAAGTTTGATCTTCACATACAGAAGCAGAGCGACCAGAACCACGGTCACAACCACAATTGTGATGATAGCTGAAATTACTGTTGAAAACATATTCTCTGCCTCCTAATTAGATTGTCAATCCCATAAAGGTCATAAAGGCCATAGCCATCAGACCAACGGTGATGAATGTGATACCGATGCCTCTGAGTCCGGCAGGAACCTTCGAGTAGGACATCTTCTCCCTGATAGCGGCAAGGGTCACGATCGCGAGGAACCAGCCGATGCCGGAACCGAGCGCATAGACCGAAGCCTCACCTACATTCACGAAATCCTTGTTCTGCATAAAGAGCGAACCACCAAGGATGGCGCAGTTCACGGCGATCAGAGGCAGATAGATTCCCAGTGATGAATATAGCGCCGGAGCGAATTTCTCCACGATCATCTCGACAAGCTGCGTGAAGGCTGCGATGACGGCGATGAATATGATGAAACTGAGGAAGCTCAGGTCCACACCTTTGATCAAAGCGTCAGGAGACAATACATACTTGTAAAGAAGATAGTTGATCGGCAATGTCACAAGAAGAACGAACACAACAGCGACACCAAGACCGGAAGCTGTCTTCACATTTTTCGATACCGCCAGATATGAGCACATACCAAGGAAGTACGCGAAAATCATATTGTCAACGAATATTGACTTTACGAATAAGCTTAAATATTCCATAATCAGTACTTGTCTTTGTCGTTATTTTTCCTGAAGGTCCTTCTGGATGCTTCTCTGGATCCAGATGATGCAGCCGATGAGGATCAGCGCCATCGGAGGGAGGATCACGAGACCGTTGTTGACATAGCCGGCTGCATAGAAGCTTTCAGGGATGATCCTCAGACCGAACAATGTGCCGGAGCCGAAGAGTTCACGGAAGAAAGCCACAACGATGAGGATCAGACCGTAGCCGACACCGTTGGCGAGACCGTCAAGCAGTGAAGGGATCGGCTTGTTGCCGAGTGCGAAAGCCTCGATACGTCCCATCACGATACAGTTCGTGATGATAAGGCCGATGTACACGGACAGCTGCTTGTCGATTCCATAGGCGTAGGCCTTCAGGAACTGGTCGACAAGGATTACCATAAGAGCCACGACAACCAGCTGCACGATGATACGCACACGGTTAGGAATGGTGTTTCTCATCATCGAGAGCACAAGGCTGGAAAGGCCTGTGACGATGGTCACGGAGAGGGCCATAACAAGCGCTCCCTTCAACTCGACCGTTACAGCGAGGGAGGAGCAGATACCCAGCACAAGGACAGTGATAGGGTTGCCCTTGAAAATCGGGTTAAGAATCGTTTCTTTGAGTTCTTTGTTCATATTACTTCCTCCTTGATTATTCAGTTACAGGGCATTTAACAGCTGACGAGTCAGAGCAGCATCCAGCCTCGGAAGACTCTGAGCAGCAAGGTTTCGAGCCGTCGCACTCACCACCGTTTCCGCCGCAGCACTCCTTGGCCGGAGCCGCTGAGGAAAGGAACGGAGCGTAGGCCTTGAGCCAGAACGCGATGGCCTCACCGAGACCCTTGCTGGTCATAGTCGCGCCGGTAATGGCGTCAACCGAGTTCTCAGGATCGGCGTTCGAGCCGACCTTGACAACGCTGAACGCAGGATCAACCGCAACGTTGACTTTCTTGCCGATGAACTCGGCCCTGAAGGAAGGATCGTCCTTGATCTTCGCGCCAAGACCCGGAGTCTCACTCTCGTGATCGAAATAAGCGCCGACAATTGTCTGGAGATCCTCATCGAGGGCGATATATCCCCAAATGGCTCCCCAAAGACCTGCTCCATAGGCAGGAATGACAGTCACAGCCTTGCCGTCTTTGTTGAAGACATAGACCGGAAGGTCAAGATCTTTGCCGTCCTTGATGTTCTTGTTCTGAGCCTTGAGGCCGTCCTGGAGCTCGATGTTCTTGACATCGGTGCTGAGGTCACGAACCTTCTGGCCATCTGCGTTGATGGTGTAAGCTTCCTTGATGTTCTGTGAATATGCTTCCAGAACCTTGTCGTTACCCATAGCGCTGCACTCGTCCTTTGTGTAGAACTGTGCGGCAGTCAGCATCTGGCTGATGGTCTCGGCCTTGATGTTGGCGTCCTGCTTTGGTTTGAGCGTCATAGCCACAAAGGCAAGAATCGCTGCGACAAGGGCCACGACGACTGTCGTGTAGATTACTGTGTATGCGTTACCGTTAGTATTCATATTCCTTGAAAATTAAGCGATTGTAACCTTTTTTGCTCTTCTGCCCGTAGCGGCTGATGTCACATAGTGGTCGATCAGCGGAGCGAAGGTGTTCATAAGGAGGATGGCCAGCATCATACCCTCGGCGTAGCCTGGGTTGAAGAGTCTGACAACCACGCAGAGAGCGCCGATGAGGAATCCGTAGATCCACTTGCCGGTCTCGGTCTGGGCTGAGGTGACAGGGTCGGTCGCCATAAAGACTGTACCGAAAGCGAAACCACCCATAACGAGCTGATAGTAAGCAGGAACGTCAGTAGCTCCGCAAACGTTGCCAAGCCAGCCTACGAGAAGGGCACCGGCAACAGAGGAAACCATAACCTTCCAGCTTGCGACACCTGTCCAGATGAGGATGACGGCACCGATGAGGATAGCGATCACGGAAGTCTCGCCGACAGAGCCAGGGATGATTCCGGAGAACATATTCCAGAAGCTGTAGCCGGCGTTGTTGATGGCCTCAAGGGCACCCTGTCCCTCTGTAAGATAAGAAAGAGGTGTGGCGCCAGAGATGGCGTCAGCTCCGCAGCGATGCGCTACCCAAACCTCCGATCCGGACATTGAGATAGGATATGAGAAGAACAGGAAGGCACGGCAGAGGAGCGCAGGGTTCAGGAAGTTCATTCCTGTGCCGCCGAACACTTCCTTACCGAATATTACCGCGAAAGCCACCGCGATGGCAAGCATCCAAAGCGGAACGTCCACAGGGACGATCAGCGGAATGAGCATACCGGAAACGAGGTAGCCCTCGTTGACTTCCTCGCCCTTGATCTGGGCTGAGGCGAACTCGATGCCAAGACCTACGATGTAGGCTACAAGGTAGAGAGGCAGGACCTTGAGAAGTCCCCAGAAGAACTGGTTCCAGAATCCCGGAAGGTCTCCGACCGCGAGATTGTGCTGGTAGCCGACGTTCCACATACCGAACAGAGCGGCTGGAACAACAGCCAGCACAACGATGATCATTATTCTCTTGATGTCAACGGCATCCCTGACGTGAGCTCCTTTGGCTGTCACGGTCGCAGGGACGCGGAGGAAGGTGTCAAAGGCATCCCAGGTAGAATGCAGCCACCCCAACTTACCGCCTTTCTCGAAAAGGCCTGGTTTTACTGTGTTTTCTTCCATAGCGATAATCCTTTAAGCCATTTCCTTTATCATAAGGTCGAGTCCCTTGGCGATGATAGCCTGGATGTCGTTCTTTGAAGGATCCACGAACTCGCACAGAGCGAAGTCCTCTGGAAGAACCTCATATATTCCGAACTGCTCCATCTTCTCGATGTCTCCGGCAAGGCAGGCCTTGATCAGATAGACAGGGAAAAGATCCATAGGGAGAACCTTTGAATATACATCCGAAACCACGAACGCGCGCACGCCGCCGTGGGTGTTGGTGTCCATATTGTACTTCTTCTTAGGCAGAAGCCAGGAGAAGTAAGTCATCGAAGAGCTGAACTGGTTGAACCTGAACGGCTTCGCCCATCCAAGCACTTCTCTCTCACGTCCTTCCTTGATCAGAGAGACCTGATTGTCGAAGAATCCGAGGTAACCGTCCTCGCCGACATTCTCGCCGGAAAGCACGTCCCCGCTGATGAAACGGGTCTCCACACTGTTGTCATAGAATCCCTTGAGAGCCTTGATCGGCATTCCCGGAAGGGTAACGACATAAGAAGCGTCCTTGACAACCGGTCCGGTAACGGCCACCTTGCGGGTAAGATCCAGCTTACCTGTCTTAAAGAGTTTTCCGATAGCCGCGAGAGCGAGCAGGGACAGAGTCCAGACTGTCTCACCCTTCTTGATAGGAGAGATGTGGCTGATCTGCACACCAACATTTCCGGCCGGATGCTTCTTTCCGTTGACCGTGTGGACAGTCGCGTCGGTGAGTTTGGCGAAAGCCGAAGCGTCGCTGTTCACGCAGACGTGAACCTTGGCAAGCTTTGACACAGCCGTCACACCGGCCTGGATGGCGGCGAACTCATCCTTGAAGGCGAACTCAGCGTCAGCCGCGAGAGGTGCCGTCGAGAACGCGGACACGAAAATAGCCTTAGGTGTCAAAGCCGGATCGGCGATGATTCCGTAAGGCCTCTGAATGATGAATGGCCACAGACCGCTCTTGAGAAGGACTTCCTTCACATCCCCGGCTTTAAGACCGGAAGGATTCTTGGCTCCGAAATCGACGGCCTCATTGGTTCCGTCCGTTTTCACGAGCACAGCGAGAAGCTTTCTCTTCTCACCCCTGACGATTCCCTGAACCGTTCCGCTTACCGGAGAGGTCAGGAGAATGTCCTGGTGCTGTTTGTCTGCCAAAACAGGGGATCCTGCCAGAACCTTGTCACCTTCCTTCACGAGAAGTCTCGGGGAGAACCCTTTGAAATCCGTTGGTTTGATGGCAACTGTGTCAGGCACGATCGTCTTCTTTGCTTCTAGGGCCGCCACTCCGCTGATCGGAATGTTCAGACCCTTTTTCAAATCGATGATGTTTGACATATAATTAGTGTTGATTGTAATACAACCATATTTTTACAACTTGCAAATATAACAATTATCCACGCAAATCCGAAAAACATCTTGCAGTTGTTGTCATTGGCTTTCCTGTGCGGACTTTCAAGGATGCTTCTTTTTTCTTTATCATTTTCTTATATTTGCAAGGCAAAACACAAAGCGCTAGTACCAATGGAGACGATCACATGTAAATTTGTTAAAGATGAGACTTTTAAAGAAGTGCCATTTTTCTGCCTTGCCAATGATTGGAAGAAAGGCAAATATCGTTATTCTCTTGAGATATCCACGTCAGAAACGCCACATAACACTATCTTGGTCGTAGGGGTTAATCCGGGAGGCAAAACAGACCCGGAAGAACAATCTTATGGCCGGACTGTCCGCAACGTGTGCGATTTGGTCCTTGGCAAGGGAGAGTATGATAGCGTATTGTTCGTAAATCTGACGCCAGTAATCGCAAAAGACCCATCTATGTTAAAGAATATAGATAGTACACCTCTTCCTAAGGATAATATCGAGGAAATCAAATCCCTTATACAAGAGCGCCGTGGCCGTATACATAATGTCCTTTTCTGTTATGGCAATTCGTTCAGACATAACAAAGGGCCATTTTCCAAAATTATCAGAACAATAGAAGAGGCATTGCCATCGACAGAATGCAAATATTGGAGCCTGGGAATAAGCAAAAAAGGCTATCCGATTCATCCGCTCGCGCGCATGAAAGATAAAAGACTGACGGAATACAAGAGATATCATGCATTGACTTTGGATAATCAGTGACAACCCTGTATCCGCCATTCCCTGCCACTCCGTATGGCATAATACTTACTCACATTCAGTCGCGAGTCCCATAACCGGCATTGGTCATAATGTCCAATGCCTTTGCATGTTTGGTGTTTATGCGTTCAAGTTCTTTGACTTTAGCCACATCATTGGAGACAACGGCGGTGTCATAAGACACCTTACCCCTCTGCAGATTGTGGTATAGATCATTCAACTTGACATTGATAGCCAGACGATTACCAGAGAGGGCTATTTTATTGACGTACTCATCATAAGATTCCTCCTCTTTACGATGGGTTAAAATATCAACAGCTTCGACCACCTCATCCAGAAAACCTTCAGTCCGAAGGTCTTCAATGCTCCAGTCGCAGTCTTCGATCAAATCGTGCAAGAATCCTACAATCTTCTCATTGTCATTTGCACCGGCCATACCAACTGCTAGAGAATGCAAAATGGCAGGATTGCCGTCTAAATCTTTCTGACCACGAAACTCATATGTAATAATTTCGAGAGCCTCATCAATCCCTGCCGCAAAGAATGCCCTGAGCTGCCGGGATGTCCATCGCTTTTCCTTGTTCATTTCCATCAGTTTAAACATCGCATCCATCATAGTGATGACGTTCAGACGCCTTTTGACAGTTCTCACCGGAACTTGAAATACTGGTATAGTATCAAGAGGAAATTCCGGATTCAATTCTTCGAACCAAACTGGAGTCATCGGATCTGATTCAGTAAAACGGACAAACATATCACCAATAACCACACCTCGTGGAGCATGATTCCCCTCATCAGCCAAAGCCTCATCAGCCATGGCGCGAACCACTATCTTTTCGTAATTGTCATTGGCATACAAGACATCCAGCATTTCGCTATGGTAACCACTCTGGGTATATTCTTGAAGGAACTTCTCATCCGCATCCATGATATAGTCCAAATAACTGGAGTTGGAATCCTGATCCACCTTGAACCCGAGTTTTTTCATCTCATCTAAAGTATTGCCATTCAATACTTCGGTAAAAATTTACCATACTAAAAAGTTAAATAATGGAAGCCGGGTG
>OIYG01000810.1_pt1 | contig 27337 bp, 19 predicted proteins | sample 1587861 | NCBI WGS metagenome assembly OIYG01 (sample SAMN03283272) | human gut metagenome | biome: human-associated habitat; material: feces | host: Homo sapiens | place: Peru | collected 2012 | reverse complement strand
GAGCGCTGTACAATACAGTCAGGTTTGGCTCTGGTGAAGGACCCATGTTCTCCAAGGTGTGGAGGAAACGGAAGTCGTTCTTTGTAACCATAGAACGGCCATCCTGACCCATACCACCTACCTCAAGTGTTGCCCATACTGGGTCACCAGAGAAGAGCTGGTTGTAAGAAGGGATACGTGCGAACTTCACCATACGGAACTTCATGACCAAGTGGTCGATCAACTCCTGTGCATCAGCCTCAGTCAAAGTACCCTCCTGGAAATCACGCTCGAAATAGATATCGAGGAAAGTAGAGATACGACCTACAGACATCGCAGCACCGTTCTGTGTCTTTACTGCACCGAGGTAACCAAAGTACAACCACTGTACAGCCTCACGCGCATTCTGAGCTGGCTGACTGATATCAAAGCCATAGCTTGCAGCCATTTCCTTCAAGCCCTTGAGCGCCTTGATCTGCATAGCAACCTCCTCACGCAGGCGGATAACCTCGTCGATCATCTCACGGTCGCCCATCTGATTCAAATCCTTCTGCTTTTCAGCAATCAGGAAATCAATACCATAAAGAGCAACACGACGATAGTCACCTACGATACGACCACGACCGTAAGTATCAGGAAGACCTGTAAGAATATGATTGTGGCGAACGAGCTTCATCTCTGGAGTATAAGCATCGAATACGCCATCATTGTGAGTCTTGCAATACTTGTGGAAAATCTCGTGGAGCTTCTCAGATGGCTCATAGCCGTATGTTGTACAAGCCTGTTCTGCCATCTTGATACCACCGTATGGCATGAAAGCACGCTTCAATGGCTTATCAGTCTGAAGACCCACTACCTTCTCCAAATCCTTGGTGCCCTCACCGATGTAGGCAGCACCGTATGCTGTCAATCCTGATACTACCTCAGTCTCCATATCGAGCACACCACCCTTGGCACGCTCCTGCTTCTGGAGTTCCTTCAACATACCCCAAAGGGTATCAGTAGCTTGGGTAGGTTCTGCCAAGAACGACTCATCGCCGTCGTAGCTGGTGTAGTTGTTCTGAATGAAGTTACGAAGATTGACCTCAGATTGCCACTTGTTTCCTTTGAAACCTCTCCATTCTGTTCTCATAATCAATGTTCCTTTATATTTAAATAGTTAATAATTATATAATAATGTATATACACACTCGATGTTTGTCAAAAACGTTCGTCGCCAGTCCCATGTCTTGAGCTATTTTTACGAAACGTTTGTAAACAAAAAAGCCCAATCACAGAATTGCGACTGGGTTTTATTTCTTACGATGGCACATTTTGAGATACGCCACACCTTTCTTCTTGTCAAGCCCTACAGCTGCCAAGAATGTAATTCCGATACCAATAACTGCACCAATACCAGCGACGATAGCGATTTTCTCTTTCTTTATCATGTCCCTATTTCTTGTTTTTTGTTGATGTATTTAGCCCGATTCCTGCTTGTGGGACCCATCGGAAACTACATAAAAAATGCAGTCCCGATTCCCCTTGTTAGGAATGGGACTGCAAAATTACAAATTTATTTCGAATTAAGAGATGGAAATATGTTAAATCGTTCTCTTGATGCCAAAAATCATCATTTATGGGTAGTTGGAGCTGGATTGCGCCCCATCTTACTTCTTGATAAAGAGTTTGAAACTCTTCACACTACCTGGAGCACCCTCTTCGGCTCTTGGCAGATATTCGAAGGCTGATACGGTTACCTCCTTGCCCATATCTACGATACAGAGGTGTGGGAAGTTAGCGCCCTTCTCGGTCTGCCAATAGGTACTTTCCTGCAAGTCAAACATCTTGTCAAGCGTGGAATTACCCTTCTCGCTATCTGCATAATAAGCAACCCAGTTGTTGCGGTCAATCCGGTTGCCCTGCGCATCCTGGAGATATACCTCAGCAATGGCAATCTGTGAGTCACCGCTCTGACTGCTGGTGCACTCGATGGCAAAGTAACGACCGGTTACTGGCTTGTCAAGTTTGAGTGTCTGCCAACCGTTGCCTGCCTTCAAATCTGCCTTCAACACTGGAACATCAGAATTCAAATCCATACGATGACCTGGATCATTATGCTTGTTGCTCTTCTCAAGGTTCAACTTATCCAACTCTGGTTTATTCTGGCAGAATGCTGTTGGAGCTACTGAAGAACCTGGTTTGCCAGCCTCACCCTTCGGACCAACGACATCGAGTACTACTACCTCGTTCTTGCCCTTCTTCAACCAGCAGCCTGGTAAGTACAAAGTCTGCTGAGGACCGATTTGCCAGAATCTTCCAAGCGCATGACCATTGACATAAACCTGTCCTTTGCCGAATGCCTCCATATTAATAAAGGTATCGCCCACCTTGCTGATGTTGAAATAACCGCGATAGTAACCTGCCTTGGTCTTCAGACCAGCCATTCTGTTCATCGGTGCATTGAGCGCATCGATGGCATTCTTGTAATCATCAGGAATGATCTGGTTGTTCCACTGCTTTGGACTTAAAGTGATGTCGCAGAGTTCATCTGCTGTTGAGATGGTTACGTTGCCAATAATACCCTTATAGTCCTTGATGGCACGACCGAAGTTGATACGGCCCATACCTTCCACTACGATGGTCATCTCGCTACCCGCAGCAGCGGCAGGCAGATCGAGTGATTTCTCGTTCTTCACACGGTCTATCTTGCCCACATACTTGCCATTGACATATACCTGAGCAAAATCGTGGAATTCACCTGTCAGGGTGGCACCAGCCTTGATTTCCGGCAGTGTGGTGGTATAAACCATCGTACCCCAACCCATGTCCATATCCTCAAATGACAAAGGCTTATTGCTTTCCTTCTCACCGGTGATACCATTGCTCAATGGTCTGTATTCATTCAACTGGAAGGTTGGCACACTGATGAGGGACATCGGAGCCTTAGGAACAGCAGGTAATTTCTTGCCATCCGTATATTTCGCCATCATCTTACGAAGTTCGAAATACTTAGGAGTAGCCAAGCCCCATTCGTTGATAGGCGCATCATAATCGTAAGAAGTCACATCCGGTTGGAAACCTGGAGAATTGGCACCTGCCCAATGACCGAAACTGGTTCCACCATGGGTCATATAGAGTGAGAAGCTGATGCCCTTGGAAAGCATCTCATCCATACCCTCCACCATATCCTTGGCAGGACGGGTTTCATGACGGGCTCCCCATTTATCAAACCAGCCGCTCCAGAACTCAGAACACATCTTAGGCGCATTCGGACGCACCTCGCCAAGACGCTTAAACTGGTTGTCGATATTAGCACCCGTACCGAAGTTCATGGTCCAAGTAAGATCATCAAGACCATTGTTGAGGAAGTTGGAAGACCAATCGCACTGGAAGAGACTTACCTTATCAAAACCGCTCTTCTTCACGATATCACGGATAGCACTTACGTAAGGTTTGTCCTTACCATAAGAACCATACTCATTCTCAACCTGCACCATGATGATAGGACCACCATTCTGAATGGTGAGTGGAGCCAGCTGCTTGCCCACTTCCTTCTCGAAGATTTCAACACGCTGCATGAAGTAAGGATCCTGCTCACGAAGGCGGATATCCTTCTTCTTCAAGAGCCACCAAGGCAGACCGCCCATTTCCCACTCAGCACAAACGTATGGTCCCGGACGTACAATAACGTACATACCGTTCTTCTGACAGAGGCGACAGAAAGCAGCCACGTCATTATTGCCAGTAAAATCAAACTTGCCTTCCTTCTGTTCATGAATATTCCAGAACACATAGAGACAAACCGTATTCATGCCAAGAGCCTTGCACATCTTGATGCGATGCTCCCAGTAGGCACGAGGAATGCGAGGATAATGCAACTCAGCCGCCTTCACGACAAAAGGCTTGCCATTGAGTAGGAAAGTCTTGTCACCCGTTGTAAAGGTACCACCCTTTTGGGCAGCCATCATCTCCGCAGGTGACAAAGCCAACAAAGAGGCTAAAGCCACAGTCTGAATAGTTTTTGTCAATTTCATCTTGTTAGTCTTTGATATATAATTATTATTAGATTTCGATTTTAACCATAGAATTCTCATTCCACTTGCAAAAATACAAAAAAATATCTTAATTGCAAGCAACCAGTGCTACAAGAAGTATCTTTTTCACTATTATTTTTCGAAAAAGCCCCCTCTTTTTACTTTTCCCGTTTCCGTCATCGGTATCTTGTCAACATGGATGAACTGTTTCGGCACCCAGAATTTAGGAAGTTGCTCCTTACAAACCCGTTCTACTTCTTTCAGATCCACATCTTCAGAGACGAGTACAGCCATTTCCCCAAACTTTTCATCCTTCTTCTTCGTTATCATAAACGGAGACAGGAGAAATGGGCGAAGTTTATCCTCCATCTCCTCTATCTGAATTTTCACACCGCCGGAACAGATCACAAAATCTTTCCTGCCCTTGATACGAAAGGCAACCCGATGGCTACCCCATGACTCGGAAGCATCCATCACTTTCAGTTCAGCAATATCATTGGTCACTAACTTTTCAGCACAAACCAAGGGTGCATCAATCACAAGACATCCCTCCTGGTTCACTTCCACCTTTACGCTATCAAAGGGATGATACCATTCACTCGCATCCGGTCCGTTCAGTCGTCTCAAGGCGATATGCGACAGCGTCTCCGTCATGCCATAAGTACTCCAAACTGCAACCTCTTCCGGCAAAGTCATCAATTCAGCAGCGAGTGCCTCATCAATCGCTCCACCCCCAATGATCAGGTTTTTAATTTTCCCCAACCTTTCCCTTTCTTCTGGCACGCTGAGCGAATTGAATACCTGCATCGGCACCATGGCAGCAAAATCGATACCTTTCTCTAAAATCGTAGAAGCAGAGCAGGAAGATGATGTATGAAAATCAACAGCAGTAGCCTGCTGAAGTGCTTCACTGGAGAGAGGATGACCACAGGGTTCGACACAAACGAGCCGAAGTTCTCTCTCGATGCTTCTCACTGTCATCATTTTGCCTGCAATATAATCGAGAGGCAAACAGAGAAATGCAGAGTCACCGGACTGAATTCCCAAGAAATCACAGGTAATGCGAGCCGAGTTTCGCATCTTGTCCTTCTCGACCCACATCTCCTTCGGTTTACCGGTAGAGCCACTGGTATGCACCAGCACCCTGTCCTCCTCATTTCCCCATATCTCTAAAAAATCCTTCAAGTCCATCGTATTCCCTTTATTGGTTTCAAAAAGAAAGAACAGGAGACTTAGGGAAGAAAAAACAATTTTTCTCCCCGAATCTCTAATCGGCTCGGCAAATTATCCTCAAACAACTGTCCGGTTCCAAGTCCTTGTGCCATAGGAGCCTCAGCGCCATACGCTTCCTCTCCATAGACCTTAGCACAGAAATGGGCAATCGCATTCAGTCCTACATTGCTTTCCAAAGCGGATGTAATCCAACTCCCAATTCCTCTTTCCCGGGCAAGGGAGATCCATTCCTCACATCCATACATACCTCCATGGAGCGAAGGTTTCAAAACAATATATTGCGGACGGATGGTATCCAATAGCGCCTGCTTCATCGAACGGACATTGACGCCGATCAATTCCTCATCAAGCGCAATCGGCAACGGAGTCTCCCGGCAGAGTTCAGCCAACTTAGGCCACTGATGCTGTTTGATAGGCTGTTCGATGGAATGAATATCGTATCTTGCCAATGTTTCCAGGCGACTCATCGCATCCTCCGGAGAGAATCCACCATTGGCATCCACACGCAGTTGCACCTCCTCCTTGGAATATCGCTCTCTGATACACTTGACCAAATCCAGTTCTTTCAGGAAGTCGATGGCCCCAATCTTCAGTTTCACGCAATGGAAACCTTCTTTCAGTTTCTCCTCCAGTCTTTCTAACATTTCATCGTAAGAGCCCATCCACACCAGTCCGTTGATGGTAATCCCCGCTTCCCCGCGTGCAAAAGGCGTATCATACAATTTTCCCAAGCCATTTGCCCAAGCCGGTACCGCAAATTCCTTCAAGATGACAGAGGAAGGATCAGCAGATGCAGCCACCTTGACCTGGTGGAAGAAATCCGCAAATGCCGATTCTAATCCAAAAGTAATGCTCGGATAGGCACGAATCATATCATACGGAATACGCCCCATCTGTTCCACCAGTTGGCAAACCTGACGCAACGTCGCCTCATATTCCGGTTTTGCATCACAGCTCAAATCCGGGAGCGTAGCACATTCGCCCACACCTTCCACTCCTGGCACTTCAGACGAGGATAGCGTGAGGAAGAAACTATGCCGGGTGGTATAAACGCCTCTCGATGTTCCTGCCGGCACCTTGAAATGGAGCGTCCGCTCCGATATCTCTATCTTGTACATTATTTCTTTTTCAATTCATAAAGATCCTTGCGTCTGTCGCGCATATTGCGAACAGCACCATACGTATGCAACTCATTGAGAAGATTCAAATCTACATCCGAAATCAAGATCATTTCCGTATTCGGTGTCGCCTCCGAGCGTTTACCATCATTAGGGAAAGCAAAATCACATGGCGTAAATACGGCACTCTGCGCATACTGGATATCCATATTATGCACACGAGGCAAGTTGCCTACACTACCTGCAATCGCCACATAACACTCATTCTCGATAGCACGCGCCTGTGCACAGACTCTCACACGAGAGTAGGCATTCTGCGTATCGGTCATAAATGGTACAAAGAGAATCTGCATACCATCCTGTGCCATCAGACGAGAGAGTTCAGGGAACTCCACATCATAGCAGATGACAATACCTATCTTGCCACAGTCGGTATCAAAAGTCTGGATTTTGCTACCACCTGTCAATCCCCAACATTTCTGTTCATCAGGAGTCACGTGAATCTTCTCATACATATCCACGCTACCATCCCTGCGGCAGAGGAAGCCCACATTATAAAGTGCCCCGTCTTCCTTAACCAGTGGCATGGAACCCGTGATGATATTGATGTTATAGCTGATAGCCAACTCACGGAAACGGTCACGAATCTGTTCCGTATATTGAGCCATTTCACGAATACTCTGCGCTTCACCCATGTCATTAAACTTCGCCATCAGCGGAGCATTAAAGTATTCTGGGAAAAGGATGAAATCACTCTTATAGTCAGACACGGAATCCACAAAGAACTCCACCTGTTCAAAGAGATCATCCACAGAAGCATAAGGACGCATCTGCCACTGAACCAATCCGATACGCACCGTAGGTTTCTTATCTACAAAACTATCCGTTGGTGGCTGGTAATAGATATTATCCCACTGCAACAGTGTGGCGCAGTGTTCACTCTCCTCATCACTTGGCAGATAATTGCGGATGACACGACGGACGTGGAAATCATTGCTCAACTGGAACGTGAGCACCGGGTCGTAGATTTCACGGGAGCGCACCTTCTCGATATACTCCTTCGGACGCATCTGATCCGCATACTTATGATAGTTAGGAATACGACCACCAAACATGATCGCCTTCAGATTCAACTTTTCGCACAATTCCTTGCGATACTCGTACATACGGCGTGCCAATCGCAAGCCACGGTAATCAGGATGAATAAACACCTCAATACCATAGAGAATATTACCATTAGGATCGTGTGTATTGAAAGTCTCGTTACCAGTCACCTGTGCATAGGTATGATCACCCTTCACCATATTATAATTAACGATGATAGACAGGGCACATCCTACAATCTTATCATCCACGATGATGACAACCTGACCTTCAGGAAATATAGTAATGAGTTTCTTGATTTGCTGGCGTGTCCAGAACACGTCAGAATCAGCGTAGATACGCTTGAAAGATTTAGCGAGCTGGTCATAATCCTCCATGCGGAGATTTCTCAGGCTCACCTTTTCGATTTTACGAATGGGTTCCATAATACAACTTTTTATCTTTAAACCATCATCGGTTTCAATGAAAAAACCGATATTTGGGGGCAAAAGTACAACTTTTCACCCGAAGGACAAAGAGAAAAATACAAAAAAAGGAAAAATGCTGGAATAAAAGCGTTTTTTATCAAAATAATGAGTACCTTTGCTGCCCAAAATGAATCAACAATATAAAAAACAAAAAAGTGAACAGTAATCAAGTTAAAGGTTTTCTGGCGGGCATCATTGCCGCCGTTTGTTATGGTACCAACCCATTGGGTACTTTAGAACTCTACCATGACGGATTTTCTTCTGGTTCCGTCCTGACCTATCGCTATCTTTTAGCAGTAGCGATGTTTGCCATCGTCTTACTGGTACGCCGTGAAAGTTTCGCCATCAAGTGGGGTCATGCCATCCGTCTGGCATGTTTAGGCAGTTTCTTCGCTCTCTCTTCCACTACGCTCTATGTCAGTTTCCACTATATGGCAGCAGGAATCGCAAGTACCCTGCTTTTTGTCTATCCGATCATGACTGCAATCCTGATGACCGCTTTCTTCCATGAGAAGGTCACCTGGACCAGTACCATCGCCATTCTTCTCGCCGTTTCAGGCGTCGGACTCCTTTATCAGGGAGATGGAAATGCCAAGTTGAGCACAGCGGGTTTTGCCCTTGTGATGGCCTCCTCCCTGCTCTATGCCATTTATATCATCTCCATCAACCAGTGGAAGAACAACACCATGTCGAATGTCAAATTCACTTTCTGGATATTGGTATTCGGTCTGATAACCGTTGCCCTTTTCACGTGGATTTCGGGTGAGAATTTCCAAATGTTGGAAACACCGAAGCAGTGGCTCTGTGCAGCCCAACTCGCTCTTTTGCCAACGGTACTCTCGCTCTTCTTCATGACGATTTCCATCAATCTCATCGGCAGTACCCCTGCTGCCATCATGGGAGCCTTGGAACCTGTTACCGCAGTCGTGATTGGCGTCTGCATTTTTGGAGAATCCTTTACCCTGCAGCTTACGTTCGGTATTGTTGCTATTCTTGCCGGTGTAACTCTGATTATTCTACGGAAACAGAAATAAACGCCCTACTCAAAAAATGAGGGTGTGTCATGGTCTTATGACACACCCTCATTTTTTTATTCCTCATCTGCAAATTCATGCAGCGTATAGTCGCTACTGCCATCAAAGCAATGAGTGCAGACCTGGCATTTCGGTAAGCCGATCGCCTCAATCAACTGTTCGATGGTATTGAACTTCAAAGTAGTCAAACCGAGTTGACGCGCAATCTCATCCACCATTCGCTGATATTCAGGAGAACCCGTAGTAGCATATTTATCGAGATTCTTATTGGCATCGCCTTCAAACTTCTCGATGATACGACGAGTAATCAATTCCATGTCGCTCTTGGAAGAAGTGAAGTTGATAAACGGACAACCGTAAACCAATGGAGGACAGGCGATTCTCATGTGACATTCCTTCAAACCAGCCTGATCGAAAAGAACCTTCACATTATCACGCAACTGGGTACCTCTTACGATACTGTCATCACAGAAAAGAACTCGCTTGCCTTTGAGCATCGCCTTGTTAGGTATCAGTTTCATCTTAGCTACCAAGGAACGCATACTCTGGTTGCTTGGAGTAAACGAACGAGGCCAAGTAGGCGTATATTTGGCAATACAACGCTGGTAAGGCACACCCTTACCCGCAGCATAACCCATAGCCATACCCGTACCCGAATCAGGAATACCACTACAGCAATCCACCTCCACATCGTCGGTCTTGGCGAGGTTGCAACCATTGGTAAAGCGCACATCCTCCACATTACGTCCCTCGTAGGTAGAAGTTGGGAAACCATAATAAACCCACAGGAAAGAACAGATCTGCATCTTCTTATTGGCAGGTCTCAGCTGTTCAAGACCATCAGCAGTTATCTTCACAATCTCTCCCGGACCCACCTCATACTCAGTCTCATAGTCGAGATTAGGGAAAGAAGTGGATTCGCTGGAAGCAGCATGGGCACCATCCTTCTTGCCGATAATGAGCGGCGTGCGTCCCCAACTGTCACGGGCACAGATGATACCATCCTCGGTGAGAATCATCATGGTACAAGAGCCCTTGATGTGATGATACACATTCTCGATACCCTCTTTGAAAGTCTTGCCCTGAATGATGAGCAAAGCTACAAGTTCGGTAGGATTGGTACTGCCGGAAGACATCTCAGCAAAGTGCATGTTCTTCTCCAGCAAATGTTGGGTAAGTTCATCCTTGTTGGCAATCTTTGCCACTGTGCAGATGGCAAATCGGCCAAGATGAGAGTTCATGATGAGCGGTTGTGCATCCGTATCGCTGATGACTCCAATACCAGAAGTAGCCCCTTCAAACTTATCTAATGAAGGTTCAAACTTGGTTCGGAAATAAGAGCTTTCGAGGTTGTGGATAGAGCGCACGAAGCCTTTATCCTGACTGTAGGTTGCCAAACCGCCTCGGCGTGTGCCGAGATGTGAGTTGTAATCAGTGCCGTAGAAAAGGTCTGCGACACAACTTTTCTTGGAAATCGTTCCGAATATGCCTCCCATAAGAGTATAAATTCTATGTTAATGTTTGAAATATGGGTGCAAAGGTACTAAAAATGAAGAAATCTCGCAAGAAAAGCGTGCAAAAACTTTTCTTGCGAGATAAATTATTGTTTTATCTGTCCTTGAGCGGCGTATAATCCAACTCTCCCAGAATATTCTTATAAGCAGGACGGATGATACGGCGACCTTCGAAGTTCAGTTCCTCGATGCGATGGGCTGTCCAACCCACGATACGTGCCATGGCGAAGATTGGTGTATAGATTTCCTGTGGCAAACCAATCATCTCATAGATGAAACCGCTATAGAAGTCGAGGTTGGCACAAGCTGGTTTGCTACCACCACGATGTTCCTGCAAGCACTTGATACCTTCCTGTTCGATGAGTTTCAGGAAGTTATACTCATCCTCTCTACCCTTTTCCTTAGCCAACTCACCAGCCAGGCGCTTCAACTCCACTGCACGTGGGTCGCTCAAAGTATAGACAGCATGACCGATACCATAGATCAGACCGGTCTTGTCATAAGCCTCCTTGTTGAGCATTCGCTTCAAATAGATATCAAGTTCACTGACATTCGTCCAATCCTTGATCGCTTCCTTCAGGTGATGGAACATATTGATAACCTTGATATTGGCACCACCATGAAGAGGACCTTTCAAACTACCGATACCAGCTGCAATAGAGCTGTAGGTATCTGTACGGGTAGAAGAAGTAACACGTACGGTGAAGGTAGAGTTGTTACCACCACCATGCTCAGCCTGGATAATCAGGAGCAAATCGAGCATACGCGCATCCAGTTCAGAATAATTCTCATGCTTCATCATATAGAGGAAATTCTCTGCAATAGAGAGATTCTCACGTGGATGACGGATATGCAGACTTCTGCCCTGTACAGAGTGACGATAGATATTGTATGCGTATGCGATGATGGTTGGGAACTTTGCTATCAACTCCACGCTCTGACGCATCAGATTATCACGGCTGATATCATCAGGATTTGGATCGAAAGTGTACATTTCGAGCACACAACGAGCCAGGATGTTCATGATATTGCTACCTTCCAGTTCAATGATATGCGTGATGGTACGGTGATCAAGCGGCATATTATCGTTGATGAGTTCCTTGAAAGCCTCCAGTTCCTCCTTGTCAGGCAACTGACCGGAGAGCAAGAGGAAAGCCACCTCCTCAAAACCGAATCGCTTCTCCTTGAGAAGAGGAGTTACAAGGTCGTCCAATTCATAGCCACGATAGTAGAGTTTACCCTCGGTAGGTTTCAGTTTACCTTCCTCATCACGTTCGTAACCCACCACATTACCGATATTGGTCAAACCGACGAGCACACCAGAACCATCCTCATTGCGAAGACCGCGCTTCACATTGAATTTGGTGAATGCCTCCTTGTCAATCTTGCATGAGTTTTTAACCTCATCACTTAATTTATATATCAAATATTCCTTGTTCATAATTATTCAAATTAGAATGTTATTTACGCGCAGCAAAATTCAATGCACTACCAGCCTTGAACCATGCGATTTGCGTATCATTATAGGTATGTTCTACCTCGAAGCTATCCTCAGAGCCATCCTTGTGCTTGAGGGTGATGGTAAGATGACTGCCCGGTGCAAACTCCTTGAGACCAGTCAAAGAGATACGATCGTCCTCCTGTACCTTATTATAATCATCCTTGTTGCAGAAAGTAAGCGCAAGCATACCCTGCTTCTTCAGATTGGTCTCGTGGATACGGGCGAAGCTCTTGGCAAGAATCACCTTCACATTGAGGAATCGAGGTTCCATCGCAGCATGTTCACGAGAAGAGCCCTCACCATAGTTATCTTCTGCCACTACGATGCTGCTGATATTCTGAGCTTTATAAGCCTTGGCAGCAGTAGAAACCTCCACGTATTTGCCATCCAACTGGTTTTTCACCTTATTACTCTCACCATTGAAAGCATTCACGGCACCCATCAGGAGGTTGTCGGAGATATTCTGCAGATGACCACGGAACTTCAACCAAGGACCTGCCATAGAGATATGGTCTGTTGTACACTTACCTTCTGTCTTAATCAGCAGCGGCATATCCATCAGATCCTTACCATCCCAGGCAGCAAACGGAGCGAGTTTCTGGAGTCGGTTGCTATCCGGAGCAATTACCACCTCTACGTTGGCATTTTCCTCGCTTGGTGCGATAAAGCCCTTATCTTCTACTGCAAATCCCTTAGGAGGGAAAGTAAAACCAGTAGGAGCATCCAACTTCACGCTGTTGCCATCCTTATCTAATAAGGTATCCGTAGCAGGATTAAAGTCGAGACGACCGGCGATGGTAAGTGCCACCGTCAATTCAGGGCTACCGATAAAGGCGTATGTATTCGGGTTGCCATCAGCACGACGGCGGAAGTTTCTATTGAAAGAAGTAACGATGGCATTCTTGCGAGTATTGTCATCCGTATGGCGCTTCCACTGTCCGATACATGGACCACAGGCATTGGTCATGATCAGCGCACCGATCTTCTTGAAATCATCGAGGATGCCGTCACGCTCAGCAGTATAGCGAATCTGTTCAGAACCCGGGTTGATAATCAACTGACCTTTCACCTGAATACCCTTCTCATAAGCCTGACGAGCCACACTGGCAGCACGGGCGAGATCCTGGTAAGAAGAGTTGGTACAACTGCCCACCAATCCCACTTCTACCACCATAGGATAGTCATTGGCAGGACCTTTCGCCTTCATGTGAGAGATAGGAGTAGCCGCATCCGGCGTAAACGGACCATTGAGATGAGGTTCCACCTTAGAGAGGTCGATTTCCACAATCTGATCATAGAAAGCAGACGGATTGGCAAGGACCTCATCATCAGCACGGAGTTCAGCCGCATTCTGCTGAGCAAGAGAAGCGATCTCCTCTCTGCCAGTCTTACGGAGATACTCATCCGCATTTCCATCGAATGGGAAGATAGAACAGGTAGCACCCAATTCGGCACCCATATTACAGATCGTAGCCTTACCAGTAGTAGAAATACTGTCAAGACCCTCACCGAAGTATTCGAGAATGGCATTGGTACCACCCTTCACGGTAAGAATACCGAGAATTTCGAGGATTACATCCTTAGGAGTAGCCCAACCCGAAAGTTTACCAGTAAGATGAACACCGATGAGACGAGGCATCTTGAGTTCCCAAGGCTGACCGGTAAGAACATCTACCGCATCAGCACCACCAACGCCAACAGCCACCATTCCGAGTCCACCGGCATTAGGCGTATGCGAATCAGTACCCACCATCATACCACCAGGGAAGGCATAGTTTTCGAGTACCACCTGATGGATGATACCAGCACCCGGACCCCAAAAGCCGATATGGTATTTCTGAGAAACAGACTTCAAAAAGTCATATACCTCCTTATTGGTCTTGCAAGCCTCAGGAAGGTCTTGTGCAACACCCACATCCGCACGAATCAAGTGATCACAATGAACAGAGGCAGGTACGGCCACTTTGTCCTTACCCGCATTCATGAACTGAAGAAGAGCCATCTGAGCCGTTGCATCCTGCATTGCCACACGATTTGGTCGGAAATCAACATATTCTACACCTCTTTTATAAGGGCGCAATTGTGTGGGGTCGAAAAGGTGAGCAAAAAGCACCTTCTCGGCATAAGTAAGAGGTCGTTTTACCGTAGCTTTAGCCTGAGCTACACTTTCAGAATACGAAGCATAGAAGCTTCTCAGCATGTCAATGTCCAGTATCATCTTATTCACTATATTTAAATTAAACGATGCAATTTATTCACTATTTGAACTAAACTGTTTGCAAAAATACGAAATATTTTTCATATCGTAGCATTTTTCTTGAATTATTTATCATTTTGCCAGTAATTTTTGATTTTTTATATGAATTTGTTGCATAATTATGCTAAATATGCAGAAAAAAAGGATCATAAAAGAAAAAAAGCGAAAGAGACAAGAACCATAAAATGTCGCAAAATGGTAACAAAAGTGTATATTTTAGGATTTGAGGCATTTTTTTCACATTTTCTTAACAAGAATATGAAAAAAATTATATAAATTTGCAGCATATTTGAAAATGGAGGTTAAAACCAACAGAAATTTTAGCCCTCTCAAACATTATTAACTAATTATTTATAAGGTATGCAAAAAAAATTGCATTTACTCTTTGCCTTGCTGATTTTCTTCGTATCACAGGCAATGGCTCAGATTACCACATCAAGTCTGAGTGGTAAGATTACTGCCAACAATGAGGACGTCATTGGTGCTACCATCAAAGTAACCCACGAGCCTTCCGGTACAGTTTATGGAGCAACCACCAATGCCAATGGTCGTTACTCTATCCAGGGTTTGCAACCTGGTGGTCCTTACAAAGTGGAAGTTTCCTACATCGGTTACTCTTCTAAGGTTTTGAAGGGTGTAAACTTGCCTTTGGGACAAAACACCGTATTGGACGAAACGCTCAAAGAGAATGCCGAGTTGCTCGAAGAAGTTGTTGTATCTGCTTCCCGCAACAACAACATGCGTACAGACCGCGCTGGTGCTACTACCAGTATCAACGCAGGACAGATTGAGAGCATCCCTACCGTGAGCCGTAGCATGAACGACATCTTGAAGTTGACTCCACAGGGCGCCCAGATTGGCAGCGGTTTCGCTGTGGGTGGTGGTAATTACCGCCAGAGTTACGTGACTGTCGATGGTGCTGCATTCAACAATGCTTTCGGTATCGGCGGCAACCTTCCTGGTAATGGTTCACCAATCTCTCTGGATGCACTCGACCAGGTATCTGTATCTTCCTCTCCATACGATGTACGTCTGAGCGGATTTACAGGAGGTGCCATCAGTGCAGTTACCAAGAGTGGTACCAATCAGTTTAAGGGTACAGCCTACATGTACACCACCAACTCTCATCTCCGTGGCGACAAGGTTTCCGACTACGAGTTGAACCGTCTCCAGTCTCACTCTACCACATGGGGAGCCAGTTTGGGAGGTCCTATCATTAAGGACAAACTCTTCTTCTTTGCGAATGGCGAATATCAGGCAAACATCTCAGCCGGTCCTTCAGGTACAGCCCGAATGAATGCAACCGACGCATGGAAGCCAAACTCAGGTACCGTACACCGTCCTTTGCAGAGCGACATGGAGAATATGCTCCAGTTCCTCCAGAGCAAGTATGGTTACAACCCAGGTCGCTATCAGGGTTATTCTCTCGACACACCTTCTTACAAGTTCCTGGCTCGTTTAGACTGGAACATCAACAAGTTTAACAAGGTGAATCTCCGCTTCTCCAAAAGCCATGACAAGGATTCCAACAGTCCTTCCAGTTCTACCACTCCATTCAAGGATTCAGAGATTTATCCTGGTGGAACATCTGATGGCATCGCCATCTCAGGCGGAAAGTCACAGTCTGGCCGTACAGCCAACTCAGGTCTTTATTTCGAGAGTGCCCGTTACTATCAGGAGAAGAACTTTACCTCTGTAGCAGGTGAATGGAATTCTAAGTGGGGTGGATGGAACAACACCCTCCGCTTGACATACTCTTACCAGGATGAGCCTCGTACCTATCTTGGAGGTATGTTCCCAACAGTGGATATTCTGAAAGACGGCGCATACTACATGGGCTTAGGTCCAGACCCATTCACAGAGGGTAACCTCCGTCAGGTGAAGACATTCGTGGCTACTGATGAAGCAACATGGGCAGTAGGTATCCAGAATTTCATCGCTGGTGTGCAGTATGAGACCAACGAGGCTACCAATGGATTCGGTGCCGCTTCAGCAGGTTACTACGTATATTCTTCTCCAGAAGATTTCATGGCAGGTGGAAAGCCAGCAGCATACGGTGTTACCTTCCCTATGGATGGCAGCAACCAGTTCTTGGCTAAGATGAAATACAACCAGTTCTCTGCTTACGTTCAGGACCAGATCAACTTCTCAGACCGTTTCCGTCTGACCGCAGGTTTGCGATTCGAGTTGCCTATCTATCCTGAGTTGAAGAACAACTACAATGCGGCTTTCGGTGCATTGAAGTACAGAGCCAACGACGGCAAGTTTTATAGCTACAATACAGACCAGTTGCCAGACGCAAAGATAACCGTTTCACCTCGTGTAGGTTTCAATTGGGATGTTCTTGGTGACCAGAAGCTCGTGCTCCGTGGTGGTACAGGTTACTTCGTAGGTCGTTTGCCATTCGTATGGCTCGTATCTGCAGTGGGTAATGCCGGTTGCGGTCAATACACCTATTATTATAATAAGGCAAACGAAGCAGCATACGGTCAGCCTAATTTCCATGCAAACCGTGCAGACCAGTTGAAGGACCTCACGGTTCCTGCAAGTCGTGAGAACGCAGCAGCTCCTTCTACTCCTACCATCATCGACAAGGATTTGAAGATGAACGCAACATGGAAGAGTTCTTTGGCTATCGACGCGAAGTTGCCTGGCGGTATTGACTTCTCAGTAGAGGGTATCTACAGCCGTGAATTCAACCCAGCAATCGTGACCAACCTGAACTACTCTTGGGATGGTGAATCAACCATCACTTTGGCTCCTGGTGATACCCGCCGCTACTTCACAGCCAGCGGAAATGGTAACAACCCTTACATGATTACCAATGCAGGTCATAAGGCATATTACTACTCTATCACCACATCGCTTGCCAAGAGATTTGACTTCGGTCTCAACATCTCTGCATCCTATACTCACTCAAGAGCCCGCTCTTATGGTGACGGTGTAGGCGATCAGGTTTCTTCTGCATACTACAACAACCGTTATTCTATCAACGGCAATAATGATAAGGAAACCGGTTTGGGTACATACGTAGCTCCTCATCGTGTGATCGTTTCTGCATCTTACAAGAAAGACTATGCTAAGCACTTCGGTACAGAAGTTGGTCTTATCTATGAGGGTATGAACTTGGGTTATGCAGGTGGATATAGCTGTGCACGCTACTCTTACATCCTATCTTCAAACGTAGTAAACGACTATGGTTCAAACGGTCTGTTGTACGTTCCTGCTTCACGTCGTGACCTCGACGATTGGAACTTTGGAGACGTAAAGGATAAGGCAGGTAACGTAACCTACAGTGCAGATGACCAGCGTGATGATTTCTGGGCTTACATCAACCAGGATTCTTATCTGAAGAATCGCAAGGGTAAATATACAGAGCGTGGTGGCGCTATCATGCCATGGCATCATCAGTTGGATTTCAAGTTCAACCAGAACTTCTACCTCAAGGTAGCCGGTCAGAAGAACACCCTGCAGTTTGGTGTTGACATCAAGAACTTAGCTAACCTGCTCCACAGCAGTTGGGGGCTCTACAAGAGCGTCAACAACATGCAGTTGTTGAAGTACGACTCAAAGACAAAAGCATTCAACTTCCAGAAGAATGGAAAGAACATCTTGGACAAGACTTATACTAATTTGACAAGTTTCAGTTCTACCTATTCAATCCAGTTCTCTGTAAGATATATATTCAACTAATACAAAAAAGAGGGTGTGTCATGGATTATGACACACCCTCTTTTTTGTTTCTTCATATTCTTTTCATCAGAGTTTTTTCATCGGATTACGCGGAGTTATCGGAACATTCTTGCTCCACGGATTACTCACAGATTTTCGCGGATTTGGCCTTGCGGCCATTGCCTAATATACTCTCGGACCAAAGATTGTAGTTCCGACGCGAACCATCGTAGAGCCATGCTGGACAGCCAACTGGTAGTCGTGGCTCATTCCCCAGCTTCGCTCGCAGAATGCAGGACAATCAGCGAAGTACTTAGCTTTCACCTCATCAAAGAAACGAGCAGCCGTATCAAACTCGCTGACAATCTGATGCTGATCATCGACATTTGAAGCCATCATCATCAGACCGCAAATCTGCACGTTCTTCATCTCTTTCCACTCACCTTCCTCCAAGAGTTGGCGGCAAGCATCGAGCGTCAAGCCATACTTGGTTTCTTCCGCAGCGATGTGCAGTTCAAGCAACACCTTTACCACCCGATCGTGCTTGGCAGCCTGCTTGTTGATTTCCTTCAGCAGTTTCAGGCTATCCACAGCCTCAATCATAGCGATGTAAGGAGCGATGTACTTCACCTTATTGGTTTGAAGATGCCCGATGAAATGCCACTCAATATCCTTAGGCAACGACTCCACCTTACGAGCCAGTTCCTGTTCATGGCTTTCGCCAAAGACACGCTGACCCTCTTCATAAGCAGCCTCGATATATTCGTTGGGATGAAACTTGCTGATGGCAACGAGGCGAACGCCTTCAGGCAAGTGTCCGAGAACCTCTCGGAGATTTCCCTTTACGTCATAGTCCATTTACTTATTCTCCTGTTCGTATTCAGGAACATCATTCTTCTCCTCTTTTTTCTCAGAAGCAGCCTGATGTTCAAAGACATCCATGATAGGCGTCTCGTTGATACCGATTGTATCGTAATCAATCATCGTCTTGCCCATCACCTCATCAATGTATCTCAAGGCACGAGCAAGCGACTTAGCCTGTACGAGGTAAACCACGTTGGTACGCTTTTCCTTATCACTCTTATCATCAATGGTGATAAACTGGAGTTTGGCCCTATACCATTTGTCATCATCATCCACATCGCTGAAGAAAATCTCGCCGAAGGCAGACTTGGTGATGCCGGAAACGTGAAATTCACCGCTCACATAGACAGACATCTCATCGATGATACTGCTTTCAGCCTCTGTAAAACTCAACGCGTCCACTACATAGGTTTCAGATACCACTTTCTCGGTACCATCTTCCTGAGTCTTCTGATATTTTACCTTGGTAGTAAACCAAGTACCTGTTCTTGATCTCATAATATACCTTACTATTTATATAACATTATACATCCCGTTAATACGGAAAAAACAATGCAAAGTTATAAAAAAGAAAACAAATAAGCAAGATTCATAAGCGTTTTTTATGAAAAAACTAAAAATCTTTAGCTATCTTTCTCCATTTTCGCCGAAATTGATTACCTTTGCATCCAAATGTAGAAATGCCAACATCATCCGATGGAAGATAAGGCGAATTTCACATATCAACAGTTCATAAAAGAAAGAAATAAGATGCCTGAAATTTCAGTACGCGGTATCGAAATGCCAGAGTCACCAATCAGAAAGTTGGCTCCTTTGGCTGCCGCAGCAAAAAAACGTGGGGTTAAGGTGTATCACCTCAACATCGGTCAGCCTGACCTTCCTACACCTCAATGCGGTCTGGATGCATTGAAGCACATAGACCGTACCATCCTGGAATATTCTCCAAGCCAGGGTTACCTGAGCTATAGAGAGAAGTTAGTGGATTACTACAAGAAATTCAATATCAACGTAACTGCCGATGATATCATCATTACATCGGGAGGTTCTGAGGCTGTGCTCTTCTCATTCATGAGCTGCCTGAACCCTGGCGACGAGATTATCGTGCCAGAACCAGCTTATGCCAACTATATGGCATTTGCCATCTCTGCGGGTGCCAAGATTCGCACCATCGCCACCACCATCGAGGAAGGTTTCTCCTTGCCTAAGGTGGAGAAGTTTGAGGAACTCATCAATGAGCGCACCCGTGCCATCCTGATCTGTAACCCAAACAACCCAACCGGTTACCTCTATACCCGACGTGAGATGAACCAGATTCGCGACCTCGTGAAGAAGTACGACCTCTATCTCTTCTCTGATGAGGTTTACCGTGAATATATCTATACAGGTAGTCCTTACATCAGTGCCATGCACCTGGAGGGCATCGAACAGAACACCGTGCTCATCGACTCTGTATCCAAGCGTTACAGCGAGTGTGGTATCCGTGTTGGTGCCTTGATTACCAAGAATGCAGAGATTCGCAAGGCCGTGATGAAATTCTGTCAGGCTCGTCTCTCTCCTCCACTCATTGGTCAGATTGTGGCAGAAGCATCTCTTGATGCACCTGAGGAGTATTATCGCGATGTATATGATGAGTACGTAGAGCGCCGTAAGTGCCTGATTGACGGACTCAACCGCATCCCTGGTGTCTATTCTCCAATCCCAATGGGAGCCTTCTATACCGTAGCCAAGTTGCCTATCGACGATTCAGACAAGTTCTGTCGCTGGTGTCTTGAGGAGTTTGAATACGAGGGCGAGACCGTAATGATGGCCCCAGCCTCTGGTTTCTATACCACTCCAGGCGCTGGTCGCAACCAGGTACGTATGGCTTATGTACTGAAGAAGCACGACTTGGAACGTGCGCTCCTTGTCTTGGCAAAAGCTTTGGAGGCTTATCCAGGAAGAGTAGAAGATGAAGGACTTTGATCATTATAAAAGAAAAGATGAATTTTCCTCTATTTATAGCAAAGAGATTATATAGTGAACAGGGCGACAAACGTAAAGTTTCTCGCCCTGCTATTCATATTGCCACAGCTGGTGTAGCCATCGGATTGGCAGTGATGATTGTCTCTGTATGCGTGGTATTAGGTTTCAAGCATACCATCCGCGACAAGGTGATCGGTTTCGGCAGCCATATTCAGGTGGCTGACTTCATGACCCTCCAGCAGATGAACCAATACCCTGTGGTGATGGACGACTCGATGATGACAGCCCTCAAGAAAGCTCCGGGCGTGAAACACATTCAGCGATTTGCCATGAAAGAGGGTATTCTGAAAACTGACAATGACTTCTTAGGCGTAGGATTCAAAGGCGTAGGACCGGAATTCGACTCTACGTTCATCCACCAGAACATGGTGGAAGGAAGCATTCCAAAGTTTGATGACAAAGCAAGTCACAACAAGATTCTCGTCTCCCAGTTGATGGCAGATAAGTTGGGACTGAAGACCGGACAGCGCATCTTCGCCTATTTTATCGACAATAACGGCGTGAGAACCAGACGGTTTACCATCTCAGGCATTTATCAGACCAATCTAAAGAAGTTTGACGAAGTCATGGTCTATACCGACCTCTATACTGCCGTGAAACTCAACGGATGGGAAGACGATCAGGCGAGTGGTGCCGAGATTACCGTCAAAGACTTCAACCAGTTGCAGGCAACAGAAGACTACTATGTGAAGAACGTCAACCGCACGGTAGATCGCTATGGAGAAACCTACAGTAGCGGAACCATCAAGGATCTGAACCCACAGATATTCCAGTGGCTCGACCTGATGGACCTGAATGTATGGGTAATCTTAGGTCTGATGTTAGCGGTAGCAGGCGTCACGATGATCAGCGGATTGCTGATTATCATCTTAGAGCGCACTTCCATGATAGGCGTGATGAAGGCATTGGGCGCCCGCAACAAAACGATTCGCCATACCTTCCTTTGGTTTGCCGTGTTTATCATCAGCAAGGGACTTGTTTTCGGAAACCTGATAGCATTGTCTATTTTGGCCATCCAGAAACATACCGGACTCATCAAGTTGGATGCCCAGACCTACTATGTCAGTACGGTACCAGTGGAAATCAACTGGCTGTTCATCGTAGCACTCAATATCGCTACCCTCCTGATCTGTGTCTTCATGCTGGTAGCCCCAAGCTATTTGATTTCCCATATCCATCCTGCCAAGAGCATGAGATATGAGTAAAAAAAACATCAGATATTCCATAATTACTCTCATTTGCTTGTATTATTTATTAAAATGAGGGCAATTATGGAATAAAACTACATTTTTTTTATCCGTTTGGGAAATTTGTGCACATTTTTTTTTGTACTGTGCAGAAATTATGGTATCTTTGCACAAAATTTTGATAATTGTGCAATGAATGCAATACCTAGTTTTAACTCGTACATAGAGAAGAGCATCATCAAGAATTGGCAATTGGACGCACTGACTGATTACAAGGGCGCTACATTACAATATCATGATGTTGCAAGAAAGATAGAGAAGCTCCACATCCTGTTTGAGAACAGCGGTGTGAAGAAAGGCGACAAAATAGCCGTCTGCGGTAGAAACAGCAGTCAGTGGGCAGCAGCTTTCCTGGCGATTGTTACCTACGGCGCAGTAGTCGTACCCATTCAAAACGAATTTAAACCAGAACAGATTCACAACATTGTCAATCACAGCGAGAGTAAGTTGCTTTTCGTAGGCGATGTTGTAGCAACGGAGATCAATACAGATGAGATGCCTTCTCTTGAAGGTGTCATCTACTTACCCGATTTCTCGCTCGTCCTATCACGTTCTGAGAAACTGACCTATGCCCGCGAGAATCTCAATGCCATCTTCGGGCATAAATATCCGAAGTATTTCCGTCCTGAGCACGTGAAATACCACGTTGATGAGCCTGAGGAATTGGCAATGATCAACTATACCAGCGGTACTACAGGCTTTTCGAAGGGTGTGATGATTCCCTATCGTGCACTCTGGGGCAACCTGGACTATATGTTGAAGTCCATTGCACCAAGACTCAGCAAAAACTGCAACTTCCTGGTATCACTGCCAATGGCACACATGTATGGACTGATGGCAGACGTCATCTTCAGCATGGTAGAAGGTCATCATATTTACTTCCTTACCCGTGTGCCAAGTCCTACCCTCATCGCAGAAGCTTTCAAGGAAGTGAAGCCGGAGATCATCTTCGCCGTACCATTGGTGATTGAGAAGATTATCAGAAAGCATGTATTCCCATTGATACAGACCAACCGTGTGAGATTACTGATGAATATGCCAGTAATCAACAAGCGCATCAAGGAGAAAATCCGCGATTTTGTACTGTCTGAGTTTGGCGGCAAAGCTTGTCAGGTGGTCGTGGGCGGAGCACCGCTCAACAAGGAGATTGAGAGTTTCCTCATCAACATCGGCTTCCCTATCGCCATGGCTTACGGAACCACCGAAACCGCTCCATTCATCACCTTTGCCAATACAGAAGAATATGTGCCGGGCAGTTGTGGTGTGAGCGTGAACAACCTGGAAGTAAAGGTACTCAGCAAGGACCCCGAAAATGTACCGGGCGAACTGGTATGCAAGGGAATCTGTGTGATGCAGGGATACTACAAGAACCAGGAGGCAACAGATGCAGTGATTGACCAGGACGGATGGTTTCATACCGGCGACCTTGCCACGATGAGCAAAGACGGACATTTCTACGTTAAGGGCCGCAGCAAGAACATGCTCTTAGGTCCTAACGGACAGAACATTTATCCAGAAGAGATAGAGGACAAACTCAACTCGATGGCAATGGTGAACGAAAGCATCGTGCTCCAGAAGGGGGACAAACTTGTAGGTCTTGTACATCCAGATATGGACGAAGCCAACACGTTGGGATTCACCCAGGAAGATTTAGAGAACATTATGGAACAGAACCGCAAGGAACTGAACGAACAAATACCAACATTTGCCAAGTTGTCGCGCATTCAGTTGCACGACCAGGAATTCGAGAAAACAGCAAAGAAATCAATTAAACGATATCTATACCAGGATGCTATCTAATCCTTTTGCGAAAGGAGCCACGGAGCATGCTGAAATAGATATAGTAAAAGCAAGAAGAGTATGGAAATACCTAGCTTTAACGCACTTATCCAGAAAAGCATCATAGACCATTGGGATATGGATGCACTAACAGACTACAAGGGAGCAACCTTGCAGTATCACGATGTAGCTCGCAAAATCGAGAAATTACACATCATGTTTGAAAACTCAGGCGTGGTAAAGGGTGACAAGATTGCCCTCTGCGGTCGCAATAGTGCCAATTGGGCTGTAGCATTCCTTGCTACCCTCACCTATGGTGCTACTGCAGTACCTATCCTGCATGAGTTCATGCCAGACCAGATTCACAACATCGTAAACCACAGCGATGCCAAGTTGCTCTTTGTGGGTGATGTTGTGGCTACCCAGGTAGATGCTACCAAGATGCCTGGTTTGGAGGGCATCATCTACATTCCAGACTATTCACTGGTGGTATCCCGCACAGATAAGTTGACCTATGCCCGTGAGCACCTCAACGAGATGTTCGGTATCAAATTCCCTAAGTATTTCCGTAAGGAACACGTACATTATTATATAGATGAGAATCCTGATGAGATGGCGCTCATCAATTATACCAGCGGAACCACCGGTTTTTCCAAGGGTGTGATGGTACCTTACCGTGCGCTTTGGAGCAACATCGACTTCGCCCAGCACGTATTGCCGAAGGAGGTCAAAGCTGGCGACTCTATCATCAGCATCCTTCCGATGGCTCACATGTATGGTATGGCATTTGAGTTCCTGTTTGAGTTTATCACCGGTTGCCACGTATTCTTCCTCACCCGCATCCCAAGTCCGGCTATTATCGCCGAGGCATTCAGCCGCATCAAGCCAGCCGTTATCATCGCTGTGCCTCTGATTATCGAGAAGATCATCCGCAAGAAGGTTTTCCCTAAGATACAGAACAACCGCATGCGCATGCTTCTTCACATGCCTGTCATCAACAAGAAGGTACGTGAGAAGATATGTGATCAGGTGACTCAGGCATTCGGAGGCAACTTCTATGAGATTATCATCGGTGGTGCTGCTTTCAACCAGGAAGTGGAGAGTTTCCTGCATAGCATCGGCTTCAGATATACCGTAGGTTATGGTGCCACAGAGTGTGCTCCTATCATCTGCTATGAGGACTACAAGCACTTCGTACCTGGCTCATGCGGTAAGGCTGCAAGAAACATGATGGTGAAGATTGCCAGTCCAGACCCAGAGAATGTACCTGGTGAGATTTTGACAAAGGGTCCTAACGTGATGCTCGGCTATTACAAGAACGAGGAAGCTACTGCTACTACCCTCGACAAGGAAGGCTGGTATCATACAGGCGACCTCGGCACCATGGACGGAGATGGCAACGTGTTCATCAAAGGCCGCAGCAAGAACATGCTCTTGGGTGCATCTGGTCAGAACATCTATCCTGAGGAAATCGAAGACAAGCTCAACTCTTTGGCTCTCGTCAGCGAAAGCGTAGTCGTTCAGAAGGGTAATCAGCTCATCGCTTTGGTTCATCCTGATTTCGACGAAGCTCAGTCATTGAACTTAGGTAGAAAAGAGTTGGAAGAGATTATGGAGCAGAACCGTCAGGAGCTCAACGCCATGATTCCTGCCTACAGCAAAATCAGCGAGATTCGCATCCACGACGAAGAGTTTGAGAAGACTCCTAAGAAGAGTATCAAGCGATTCCTCTATACTGCAGAATAAAACATCAAGAAATAAACATGAAAAAGAGAGGGTGTGTCATGGACTTATGACACACCCTCTCTTTTTCATTTCTTCATATTCATTTCTTCATCGGACATCTGACATATCTTATAAAAGGACACCAGAACGGATACGTGACAACGTTTCCGGTGTCATCTGAAGATAGTTGGCGATATAGGTAAGTGGAGCACGGAGCACCACCTGCGGACTCAGATCGCAAAGTCGCTTGTAGCGATTAGGCGCAGACTCGAAGCGAACCAAATCGGCATGAATCTGTGACTGAATCAAGCTCTCTTCCAGAATCTTACGATAAAGCATCTGGATATTGACATTGCGCATAGCAGCAGCCTCCAGTTTCGCCTTCGGCAAAGCATAGACCAATGTAGGTTCCAGTGCCTCCACCTGCAAACGGGAAGGTTCCTCCTTAAACAAACTCTCGATACACATGAATATGGAGTGATCTACACCCAAGTGCTCGGTCACCTCCTTACCATTCTTAAAATAGAACTGGCGTACTAATCCTTTCTCTATATATGAAATGTTTCGACACACCTCACCCTCTTGAAGAATCTTTTCGCCCTTACCATATTTGATAGGAACGAGCAGACTCTCCAGCACATCTAATTCATCGTAAGTCATGGTACTGTACTTACGGGCAAGCTCTCTTGCGATATCTCGCGTCAGGGGCATGTTCTTAAATTCTTGCATTTCTACAATCCTCCTTATTTTGGTCCCCCATATGCTCTACAGATGAGGGAAATTTATAATTTTGTATGGTTAGTCTAACTTAAGTACTGCGAGGAAAGCCTTCTGAGGCACCTCTACATTACCAATCTGTTTCATACGCTTTTTACCCTTCTTCTGCTTCTCCAACAATTTGCGCTTACGGCTCACGTCACCACCATAACACTTGGCTGTAACGTCTTTACGTACCTGCTTGATGGTTTCACGCGCCACAATCTTCGCTCCGATAGCTGCCTGAATGGCAATATCAAACTGCTGGCGTGGAATCAGGTCTTTCAGTTTCTCGCACATTCTGCGACCGAAAGCCACTGCATTGTCACGGTGGGTCAGTGTACTCAGGGCATCCACTGGTTCACCATTGAGCAGGATGTCGAGCTTCACCAGGTCAGAGTGGCGGAAGCAGTCGATATGGTAGTCGAAGGAAGCGTAACCCTTCGAGATACTCTTCAGTTTATCATAGAAGTCGATGACAATCTCACCGAGAGGCAGCATGAAGTGCAGTTCCACACGGTTGCCGCTCACATATTCCTGATTGATGAGTTCGCCTCGCTTATCCAGACATAATTTCATGATAGGACCGATATAGTCGCATGCCGTGATGATAGTGGCACGGATATAGGGTTCCTCAATATGGTCTATCATCGTAGGATCAGGCAATCCCGAAGGATTGTGAACCTCCTTCTCACCGCCCTGCTTGTCATATACCATATAGGAAACGTTAGGCACCGTGGTGATGACATCCATATTAAACTCGCGGTCTAATCGCTCCTGCACGATTTCCATGTGGAGCAGGCCCAGGAATCCGCAACGGAAGCCGAAGCCTAAGGCCACCGAACTCTCTGGCGAGAAGGTAAGGGAAGCATCATTGAGCTGCAATTTCTCCAGCGAAGCACGGAGGTTCTCATAATCGCTCGGGTCAATCGGATAGACACCCGCAAAGACCATCGGCTTCACTTCCTGGAAGCCAGCAATAGCCTTTTCGCATGGACGTGCGATATGGGTAATGGTATCACCCACCTTTACCTCGGTCGCATTCTTGA
>OIYG01000807.1_pt1 | contig 27431 bp, 31 predicted proteins | sample 1587861 | NCBI WGS metagenome assembly OIYG01 (sample SAMN03283272) | human gut metagenome | biome: human-associated habitat; material: feces | host: Homo sapiens | place: Peru | collected 2012 | reverse complement strand
ACAACTAAAGAACTAAATGATTCAGTATTTACTTTAAAATAAATAGGTAGAAAATGGGATAATTTTCTATCTTTTTTATTTATTTTGATGTATAATAAATAATTAAAGAAAGAGAGGTTACACATGAATATAACCGAATTAGAAAAGATTACAAAACAAATTAAAAAATATCAATTAGAAGATGAGATAATAGATATAGAGAATTGGTTAAGAAACTTAAATGAAAAACGAATCAAAAACTTTATTAGTTTAGATATTTATCCATTAAATAAAATTTCGAAATTTAAATTTTTATTGGTTAATCAAGAAGTTTTAAATAGCGATTATTACTTAGAAGATATGATGTTTGTTAATAATGCAAAAAGTGATGTAATAGCAGGGTATTTAAGTAATGTAGCTATGAATAAAAACTCGTTAGAAAGTAATTATCACAAAGAAGATATGAAGTTAATTTCAAATACAAAAAATGATAATATTGCAGAATGTTTACGTGGTGTAGCTATGAATAAAAACTCATTAGAAAGTAAGCATCACAAAGAAGATATGGATTTAATATCAAATGCAAGAAGTAATTATACAGCAATATGTTTAAGAAATGTAGCTATGGATAAAAACTCATTAGAAAGTAATTATCACAAAGAAGATATGGATTTAATATCAAATTCAAATGGTGATGTAATAGCGGAATGTTTAATTGGTGTAGCTGTGAATATAAACTCATTAGAAAGTAATTATCACAAAGAAGATATGGAGTTAATTGCAAATGCAAAAAATGATAATATTGCAGAATGTTTAAGAAATGTAGCTGTGAATATAAACTCATTAGAAAGTAAGCATCACAAAGAAGATATGGAGTTAATTGCAAATGCAAAAAATGATGTAATAGCACGCTGCTTAGGGGGTGTAGCTGTGAATAGAAACTCATTAGAAAGTGATCATCACAGAGAAGATATGAAGTTAATTGCAAATGCAAAAAGTTATTATATTGCAAAATGTTTAAATAGAGTAGCTACGGATAAAAACTCGTTAGAAAGTAAGCACCATAGAGAAGATATAGAGTTAATATCAAATGCAAAAAGTGATGAAATAGATAGCTATTTAATTTATTTAGCCATTGATAAAAACTCATTAGAAAGTAATTATCACAAAGAAGATATGGAGTTAATATCAAATGCAAAAAGTGCTGAAATAGCTTGCTATTTATATTTTGTAGCTGAGAATAAAAACTCATTAGAAAGTAAGTATCACAAAGAAGATATGAAACGACTTTTAGATGCAAAAGATGATTGCGATGCTAAAGAAATATATAATAATATAATAAAACAATATGAAGTTCAAAATAAAAAAGAAGAATCTAATTATGTAACTTTCCAAGAAAAAATAGATGCTATACATCAAAATGCAGTAGAATATACTGATGGTGATACAACTAAAGAACTAAATGATTCAGTATTTACTTTAAAATAAATAGGTAGAAAATAGGATAATTTTCTATCTTTTTTTTTGATAAATGATATAATCTAATTATAAAGCCATAATAAGAAAGGTGATATAAATGAAAATATTAAAAAAAGAAGTTAATAATGTCCCAGTTACCATTATTAAGACTGATAAATTTAAGCAAGTAGCGGGAAGATTATATTTTAAAAGTCCTGTATTAAAAAGCACGATAACAAATAGAATGATGCTTAGAAGTATGCTTATGGAATCATGTAAAAAATATGATACTAGTGAAAAATTATATATAAAATCATTAGAATGTTATGACGCATCTTTATATTCATCATCTAGTAGATTTGGAAATTATCACATAACTAGTTTTACTTTTTCTACGTTAATTGATAAATATACTAAAGAGGGTAATTTAAAAGATGTTGCAGAGCTTTTTTGTGAAATTATATTTAATCCATTAGTTAGTAATTTGTCATTTGATCAAGATACTTTTGATTTAATTTATAAAATAAAAAAAAGTGCTTTAGAAAAGATAAAGGAAGATTCAGGGGCATATGTAGAAAGACAAATTTTAAAGAATTTAGATAAAAATAAAGCTTATACATATATGAGTGATTTAAAATACTTAAATAAAATAACTAGTAAAAGTTTATATGATGATTATTTAGATATGATAAATAATAGCAATATATCTCTTGTTTTAGCAGGAAATATAGATTTTGATAATCCCATAATAGATATAATAACAAGCAAAATAAAGAAAAATAAAAAGTTTAATGTTAATCTTTTAATTGATAATGATAATGAAAAGGAAGAAAATAAAGTTATAACAGAAGATTTTTTTGGTACTCAAAACATAATAAACTATGTTTTATATTTAAAAAACTTAACAGATTTCGAAAGAAATTATGTAGCTACTTTATATAGAATTATTTTAGGTGGTGGTGTAGCATCAAGACTATTTTCTATAATAAGAGAAGAAAACAAATTAGCTTATTATTCATTTGCAAGATATGAAAAAGATGATTCTTTAATGTATATAATAATGGGAATTGAAAAAGAAAACTTTGATAAGGCATATAATCTTACTAATAAAATTATAAGTGAAATGAAAAATATAAGCAATGAAGAAGTAGAACACGCTAAAAAAAGTTATATAACTTCTTGTATTGAATCACAAGATAAGATTACTAATGTTATAGGAAATTATAATAAATTGAATTTATTTGATATTAAAGATTATAATGAATTAATTGAAAATATAAATAAAGTAACAAAAGAAGATATAGAAAAATTTGCTTCTAAAGTTTATCCTCATTTATGTTACTTTCTAAAAGGAGAATAATGCCATGGAAAAAATAAAGATGAAAAAAATTGATGAAGTAATTTATCATGAAGAGTTAGAAAACGGACTTAATGTATACATTTATAAAAAAAATGGCTTTGCAAAAAAAGGTGCTTTTTTCGTAACTCGTTATGGTTCTTCTAATAATGAGTTTGTACCAATTGGTGAAAATAATATGGTAAGTTTTCCAAAGGGAATAGCACACTTTTTAGAGCATAAATTATTTGAATCTAGTGATAATGAAGGGGTATTTGAAAAGTTTAAGAAGTTTGGAGCGGACGTTAATGCTTTTACAAATCACTTAATTACAAACTATTATTTTTCTTGTACTGATAATTTTTATTCTTGCCTTGAAGAATTAGTTAACTTTGTTTTATCTCCTTATTTTACGGATGAAAACGTAGAAAAAGAAAAACCAATAATTAATGAAGAGATAAATATGACTAGTGATAACGTTGATAGGTATATTTTTGAAGAGATGTTTAATATGACGTTAAATACTAATCCAAATAAGTATAGAACGATAGGAGATAAAATAAACGTATCTAAAATAACTAAGGAAGATTTATATAGATGCTATAACACCTTTTATAATCCATCTAATATGGTTTTGGTTTTATATGGCAATATTGATCCTATAAAAACTGTTTCTTTAGTAAAGGACTTAATGAAAAATAAAGGGTTTAATAAATCCTCTAATATAAAAATTAAAGAGTATGATGAAGATGTTAAAGTATGCGAAGAATATAAAGAAGTTAAGAAAAACGTTGTTATTCCAAAAGTTGGTATTTGCTACAAAATAAAGGTTCCAAAACTTACTGGAACAAATTCACATAAGAGATTATTATTCTTAGATATGCTTTTGGACATGAAATTCGGCTTTTCGGTTTCATTTGAGAAAAATTTAATTAAAGATGGTATTATAAAAACAGGACTAGATATGAATTATTCTTGTTTTGATGATGTTATTTTACTTATGTTTTTATCTGATACGGATAAGAAAGATTTATTTATTGAAAAAATAGATGAAAAATTAAGAGAAAATTTATTTGATGAAAAATTATTCAAATTAAATAAAAAGGTTCTTACAACAAATCTTGTTAGATTATTTGAAGATCCATCTAATGTTGCATCTATGATATATAACTATATAATTAAGCACGGAAAAATTATAGAAGATGCTTATGATATTTATAAAAATTATGATTTTGATGAGTTTAAGCATGAGTTTAATACTTTGAACTTTGATAATAAATCAGTTTTATATGTTACCAAAAAGGAGTGATAGTATGTTAAAGGTAAAAAACGTAACTAAGTATTATGGTGATTTTAAGGCAGTAGATAATATTTCTTTTGAAGTTAAGAAGGGAGAAATATTTGGACTTTTAGGAGTTAATGGAGCGGGTAAAACAACAACATTTAGAATGATTATGAATTTAATTAGTCCATCTAGTGGTTCTATTAGTTTTAATAATAAAAAAATAGATTATGACGTAACAGATAAAATAGGTTTTTTAACAGAAGAAAGAAGCTTACTTACTAAACTAACGGTAAAAGAACAGATGCTTTATTATGGAGCTTTAAAATCATTAGATGAAAAAACCATTTTAGAAAGGCTAGATAAACTTCTTAAAAAGTTTGAAATAGAAGATTATAAAGATAGAAAAATAAATACATTATCAAAAGGTAATCAGCAGAAAGTTCAGTTTATATCTGCAATTATAAATGAACCAGAACTTTTGATATTAGATGAACCATTTTCTGGACTAGATCCACTTAATATAGAACTTTTTAAAAACGTTATATTAGAGTTAAAAGATAAAGGAACATCAATTATATTTTCATCACACAGAATGGATCATGTTGAACTTTTTTGTGAAAAATTACTTATATTAGTTAAAGGTAAAACCGTCTTAGAAGGATATTTAAAAGACATAAAAAAAGATTATAAAATAAAAAAAGTAATAATAGAAGGTGACGTAAAAAAAAGTGAACTAGAAAAAATAGATGGCGTTTTATCAGTAAGTAAGATATCTTCTTTGTTTAAAGTTAATATAAAAGATGAGAAGTACTTTAAAAATATATTTAACTATATAAAAACAAAAGATAATATAACTAAATTTGCACTTGAAGATTCTAGTTTAGAAGAGATATTTATAGCAAAAGTAGGTGAAGTATATGGAAAATAAATTTATATTCTTAACTAAGCATAGTCTTAAGAAAACAATGAAAAGTAAATGGTTTAAAATAATTAATGTAATTGTTATGTTAGTTATAGTAGCACTTGTTAATATAGATAGTATTGTTACATTTTTTGGAGGAGACTTTAGTGGTGATGTAAAGATAAATGTTATAGATAACACAGGTTATTATAATGAGATAGAGGAAAACTTAAAAAACGTTGATAAGTATTTAATAAACTCTAAAGTAATTATAAAAAAGGTAAATGATTTAAATAAAGAAAAGAAAAAACTAAAGGGTAAAAAAGATATTTTATTAGTTATAAATAAAGATAAAGATAATTTCTTTAATGCAGAGTTTATAACGGATTCTTATGTTGATACATTAAAGTATCAAGTAATTAAAGCTTCTTTAAATACTGCAAAAGAGATAATTGCAATAAATAATTCAAATATAGATAAGAATGAACTTGCTAAAATATCAAAAGAAGTTACTATAAAAAGAACTTTTGTTGATAAAGAAAAAAGTAAGGATGAAGAATCTTCAAGGTCACTTCTTTCTGTTTTATCACTAATCATTGTTCTTCCTTGCTTTATGCTAATAATGTTTTTAGTTCAAATGATAGGTGCAGAAATAAACGAAGAAAAATCAACTCGCGGTATGGAAATAATAATAGGTAATGTATCTGCTAAAGCACATTTCTTCTCTAAGGTATTAGCAAGTAATTTATTTGTTTTATTTCAAGGTTTTCTTCTTTTAATGTATTCTGGTATTGGTCTTATTGTAAGAAAACTAACTAGCAAAAGTAGTGGTTCATTTTCTGCTTTAAAGAGTGCAGCATCAAATCTTGATTTAAATGAAGCTATAGACTTAATAAAAAATAGTGGAATAATAAATAAATTAGGATATATAATTCCACTTATTATAATTTTAATAATACTTAGCTTTTTAGCTTACTCACTTTTAGCAGGAATACTTGCATCAATGACAACTAATATGGAAAATTATCAACAACTTCAAACACCACTTATGATAATAAGTGTAATAGGATATTACTTAATAATTTTATCATCAGCATTTCCAGGCTCTACATTTATAAAAGTTATGGCAACGATTCCTTTAATGTCGGTATCTTTAGCACCTAGTCTTTTACTTTCTGGAGAAATAGGTGTTGGTGTTGTAATAATTGGAATAATACTTTTAATATTTTTAAATTATTTATTAGTAAAATATGGTCTTAAGGTTTATAAGGTCGGAATACTAAATTACTCTGAAACTGGTTTATGGAAAAAAATGTTTAAAGCTATTAAAGAAAAATAATAATGATTTAGAACTTTATATTGCTATAATGGTAAAGTTCTTTTTTTTATTTGTTTTTGTTATAATTATGATATGCAATAATAAAAGCAAGATTAGGAGTAATAAATATGATTGAAAAATTAAGAGATAAATATGTTTTTTTGATGTTGATGGTACCTTATCTGAATATCGATATAATGATAAATTATATGGTGGAGGATGTCCTGAGTTAGGATGTCAATCGCTTGAAGATTTATTATTTAACGATTTATATTATAATGCAAGGCCACTTAAAACAATGCAGCAAATAATAAACGAATTAAATAGTAATAAAATATTTATTCTAGGTGCAGTTACAACAAATACGGAAATAAATCAGAAGTATAGATGGTTATCAAAACACTACCCAAGTATAAAAATGGAAAATGTATTTTTTATATGTTCTACATTGTTAAAACCAGAAGTAATAATTGAATGTTGCAAACATTATGAAATTGATATAAAAGATGTGGCATTTGTAGATGATAGAATTGACGTTTTAAGGAAAGCAGAGTCTTTAGGAATAAAGTCTTATCATCCAAGTTCTTTTACAGAATAGTTTTTAGGAGAAGGTATGAAAAGATTATTAAGAGTGAGTTTTGATACTGCGTTATTATCATTTATTCCCATATTGTCTTAGTTTTTATTAAGCATTATAGTAGATAAAAATTTAATTAACGTTTTTACAATTACTTATCCTATTCAATTTATAACTTGTATGTTTAGATCTGCTTTTAGTGTAGGTAGTAATATATCAAAAGAAAAAGATAAAGATAAATATGCTGTTGGAAACGGTATATTTTTAACTATTGTACTAGGTCTTATAGTTTATGGATTTATAATTATTAACATTGATAATTATATAAAATTTATGAACATGAATGTATCTACTTATAGATTATTTACTATATATTCACTAATGCAATTTTATATTCAGCTTATTTACTCAACCATAATAGAAAAACTATATTATGAAGAAAAAAATAAGCTAGCAAACATTTATTCTTTTTCATTTAATATTTTAAATTTTACGGTTTTAATTTTATCGGCTTTATTATTTAAAAATAGTATGATAATTATTTCTTTAACACTAACTTCTATTTTGATATTTACAATATATTTGGTTATTAAGGAAAGAGAAAAAATTAACTTTAAATTTAATATAAAAAAATGGATTAGATATGATTCTGTAAACTTTTTCCATAATTTATGTTTTTTGATTATATTTTTATTTGGACTATCGAATGCAACATCATATGGTGAAGAATATACTCTTGCAATTTCGTTTGTAGCATTAATAACTGATACGCAGTGGGATGTATTCGATTCAATTAACACGGTAGCTAAAATAGATATAGCAAAAGGAAAATTTAATTATAGAGAAAGTAAGAAAAATGCTTATAAATTATTGATGTTACTGTTATTTAGTGTATTTGTTATGTTTTTGATTTTTTACCATAATTATAAACTGAATTTGGTAATCACACTTATATTTTTAGGTACAGAAATATTCAACTATTTAATATATCCAGTATATAGTTTAAAAACGACATATTTGAATTTAGAGTATTCTCCAACAAAAATAACAGTAAATAAAATCATAGCTAATATAGGTAGGATGTTATTATCTCTATTACGTACTCCTTATTGTACAGCGATAGGACAGGTAGTATCTAGTTTTTATCAATTTGTTGTTTTAAACATAATAAGTAAAAAACATAAAAATAACGCATTAAATAAGTAACTTGTATTTTTAGAACTTTACATTGCTATAATGGCAAAGTTCTTTTTTTTATTTGTTTTTGTTATAATTATTAAGAGGTAGATAAAATGGAAACTAATTTTAAAACAAGAAAACCAATAATAGGTATTGTTACAAAACACTATTTAAAAAATGATATTAGACCAGATATGTACATAAGAGATGAAGTAAGACAGGTAATTTATGATAATGATGGGATTGCAATTGGAATAACACTACCAAAAGATGAATTAGTAGATGTATGTGATAATTGGTCGAATAACTTAACTAAAGAAGAATATAATGATTTAATTATTCAAATAAATTTATGTGATGGAATAGTTATTCAAGGTGGTGGTGCTTGTGATAATTATGAAATGATAGTTGCAAAGTACTGCTATGATAATGATATTCCTATTTTAGGATTATGCTGTGGTCAAAACGTTATGGTAAGAGCACTAGGAGGAACTACAAAATATGTTTCTAATCCAGAAAAACATATGAACAAAAAAGATAATTATGTTCATAAAGTATTTATTAAAGAAAATACATATCTTCATAAAATTATTGGTAAAAATGAAATGATGGTAAATTCTAGACATAAAAAAACAGTTGATAGACACCCTAATTTGATTATCAATTGCACCTGTGATGATGGTTATATTGATGGGGTTGAAGCACCAGATAAAAAGTTTTATATAGCATTAAGATTTCATAGTGAAAGTCTGTATAAATTTGATGAAAATCACAATAAAATTTTTAAAGAATTTATTAATGTTTGTAAATCAGAAAAAAGTAAACACTAAAAAAATACTAAAGTAGGTGGATAAAATGAGAATAGGAGTAGATATAGATAACGTTCTTTCTAATTTTGATGAGGTACTTAAAGAGCAATATCTAAAACATGATAAGATGCTTGGTGGGCGTGGTATTATAAATAAAAACGTATATATTAAACATGCATTTGATTGGGACTATGAATATGAAAGAAAGTTTTATTTGGATAATATAGAGTATTTTGCATCACTTTTAAAACCAATAAATAATTGCCAAAAGTATATAAGAAAATTAAAAGAAGAAGGAAATGAAATATATATTATAACAGGAAGAAATAACGGAGAGTATAGCAATCCTTATAATATGACTGTTAACTGGCTTAAGGAAAACGATATTTATTATGATAAATTATTTTTAGTTGATGCATATGATAGTCATTCTAAAACAGAGATATGCCTTAAATATAATATAGATGTTATGATAGATGATTCTAAGGAAATATTAAAAGATATAACTGATTTTGGATTAAGAGCGATTATTATGGATACTTTGTATAACAAAGATGCAAAGGAATTTGAAAGAGTACGTTCTTGGAAAGAAATCTATGATAAACTTTCAAATAAAAAAGTAAACGTAATATTAGATACTGATACGTATAATGAATGTGATGATCAGTTTGCCTTATCATACTTAATAAAATCAAAAGATATATTTAACATAGAAGCAATTACGGTTGCACCATTTTCTCATTTGTCAAAAAATGTTAGTGTTAAAAAGGGACAAGACTTAAGCTATAAAGAAATTTTAAAAATATGTAATTGGCTTAATTTTGATTATGATAATAAAGTGTTTAAAGGTTCTATGGATTATGTGCAAAATGGATATGATGAAGATAATGATGCAGTTAATAAAATAATAGAAGTAGCACTAAAAAACGATAAGACTTACATAATGGCAATAGGTGCTATTACAAATGTTGCACTTGCTATAAAAAAAGAACCTAAAATAATTGATAGAATAGAAATTATTTGGTTAGGTGGAAATGAACCTGATTATAAAGATAACTTAGAATTTAATTTTAGACAGGACGTTAAGGCGGTTAAAACGGTATTTGATTCGAACGTAAAATTAACCATTCTTCCTTGCCATAACGTTGTTAATAACCTTATGATAGACGTTAATACTTTGAAAGATAAATTAGAAAATAAATCAGAACTATGTAATTATTTGATAGATAGATTTTACAATGATGGATATCACGGAGTCCAAAACAAAAGAGTAATTTGGGATATATCTGTTATTGCTTATATGATAAATAAAAATTGGTTTGAAACAAAAGATGTTTGTTGTCCGATAATAAAAGAAGATACTTCGTATGAACCTACTAATAATAAACGTATGATAACTTTTGTTACTAAATTAGATAGAAATAAAATATATGAAGACTTATTTAAAAAGTTAGGAGAATAATATAGTGAACTATAGTGAGATGAAACAAGCTGTAAAATTATTAAGTAAAGAGTGGAATCTAGGAAAAAAAGAGTCTGGTGCAACTAATGATATTTGTGCCTGGATATATTTACTAGATATTTTAGAGGAAAGTGAAAAAATAGTAAAATATAAAGATAAAAATAAACTTATAGGTTTTTGTGGTTATTCAAAAGATGGTTCAAAAAAACATTTAATAAGAAAGGTGTTTTATAGAATTATAAAAAACAAATTATTTAAAAGTAAAAATATAAAGAATGTTGATGCTTTAAAAGCATACTATGACAATTATGATTATACTTCAGAAAAATTAAAAAATTGTTTTGATGGAGAAGTCTCAATATTAATAGTAGATAAGAATTACAGGGGAAGAAAAATAGGGAAAAAATTACTTTTAAACATATTTGAATTAGCAGAAAAAGATGATATGAAAAATTTGAAAATATTAACAGATGAATCCTGCAATTATAAATTTTATGAAAATTTAGGTTGTAAAAAAGTATATGAAACAATAGTTGAAAATAAAGAAAATGGTAAGTTAGGAAATAATTGTAAAGAAAAAGCATTCATTTACGAAAAAAATTTAATAAATGAAATGATATGAAATTAGAAAGACAAAAAACGTTAGACAATATAAAAAAATTATAAGTGAAACAGAAATAAAAAATATAAAGATTTATTTAAAAAGTTAGGATGGAGATAAAAATGGATAAATATTATTTTAAAAATGATACAAAACTTACAAATTATTATATGTGCACCGTGAAAATAGGTAATTTAAAATTTTCATCAAGTGAAGCGGCTTATCATGCTGAAAAATTTCTAGATGAAGATATTAAGAAATTGATGACAAAACTTATACCTGATGAGGCGAAACATGTAACTAGAGAATTATCTAGATTTGTAAGGACAGATTGGGATAATGTAAAATATAATTTAATGAAAAAGGTAGTTTTTGAAAAATTTAAACAAAATCCTGAATGTTTAAAAGAATTGCTAGACACGGGAAATATGGAATTAATTGAAGATACAACTGGATGGCATGATAATCTGTGGGGAGAATGTACTTGTGAAGAATGTAAAAATAAAGAGCATAAAAATTATTTAGGAAAAATACTAATGGAAGTTAGAAGAAAATTGAAAAATCATTAATTGTTAGAAAGAGTTAGGTGACTATAAAAATGATTTTAAAATACGTTTCATATTTTCTTGTGAAAGATAAAAAGAAAATTAAAAATATTTACATTAATTCTTTTAATAAAGATGAGAGATTTTCGTTTTTAATTTTAGAAAAATGTGCAAAAGAAAAAAATGTAGAATTTATCGTTGTATATGATAACAACAATTTAATTGGTTTTTATTATATCGTAAATTATGATGATGTTTCATACCTTATGTATTTTGCAGTTGATATAACTAAGAGAAATAAGGGCTATGGCTCAATGATATTAAGCGATTTAAGAAAAAAACATAATAACATACTGTTATGCACCGAGTATGCTTGCAAAGACGTTAACGATGAGAAATTTTTAAGAAGAAATTTTTATTTAAAAAATGGTTTTTTCAGTAGTAACAAATTTATTATTGATAACAATGTAAAATATGAGATATTAACAACTAATAAAGATTATCCTATAGCAGAGGAAGTTTTAAGAAAAAGATATATTAATATGACAAAATCTAAATTTATAAAATTAATTATTAGAAAAAAATTTAACGTTGATAATATTGTATTAGGAAGTGATAATGATGAATAAAATAGATTTAAATAAAATTAAGGTAGTTATATTTGATTTTGATGATACATTAGCAATTCATAAAAATAAAGATTTTAGTAAGCAACGTGATGAAACAGAGGAGAATTTTACAAACTTTTATTTTAATGCATACGTTAATCCAAATGAGTTTTATGATAAAGTTGAAGTTTGTAAGAAGTCAAAAACATTGTATAATTTAATTAATAATTTAAGAAATCATAATATTAAAATGTATTGTTTAACAGGTATGAAGTTCACATTTCATTTAAAGGCAAAGCAATGTTTTGTTAATAAGCATTATGGTAATGATATAAAAGTTATATCAACATCAACACAGGATTTGAAGGTAAAAGGAACAAAAGTTATTCAAAGAATAAATAATTGTAATCTAGATGAAATTTTATTTATAGATGACAGAAAAGATGTTGTTGAATTTTTAAATCAAAATAATATAAAAGCTATAAGCATAGATGATAAAGAGTTAAAGGAATATGATTATGAAATTAACAAGTAAAGAAGCTTTAGATTTATTAAATGAAAATATTGGTAAGACTTCAAGTGATAAATGGATAAAACATTCTAAAAATGTAGGTTATGTAGCAGGTGTTATAGCAAGTAAACTAAATTTAGATAGTGATTTTGCAATTGCATTAGGTTATATTCATGATATTGGTAAAAGGTATGGCTGGAATATTGGTGATGGAGTAATACCTCATGCTATAAATGGTTATAATTATATTAAGTCTTTAGGTTATGATGAAGAGTATGCAAGTATATGTATAAAACATTCATTTTTAAATAATGATATCAACTGTTTAGCAAATGATAGGGATTATACTGATTTGGGTGATAAAAACTATGAGTTTATAAAAGAATACATAAAAGACGAATATACAATTTATGAAAAAATAATTAATTTATGTGATTTGATGTGTACTGATAAAATATATACACTAGATAAAAGAATGATGGATTTGCTTTTAAGACATGGAGTATATAAAAATACTCATTATCATATAAAAGAGGCATATAAATTAAAAGAGTACTTTGATAATTTACTTGGATATAATCTATATGATTTATTTCCAGAAATAAAGGAAAATTTATAATCCTTATAAAACTAGATTAAATCTAGTTTTTTTGTTATAATTTAATGGGTGATAAAAATATGGAATTATTAGATAAATTTAATATTAAAACAAATAATATGCATATTTATGATACAGCCTTTTCACATTCATCATATTGTAATGAACATGAATCTTTAGAAGATTACCAAAGACTTGAGTTTTTAGGTGATAAAGTTTTAGATTTAATTATGAGTGATTATCTTTATAATAAGTTTGATTATGAAGAAGGGAAAATGACTAAAATAAGGTCAATGTATGTATGTGAAAATGCTTTATATGAATATGCTTTGCTTTTGGATTTTCCTAAATATGTAAAAGTAGGAAAAGGAGAAGAAGCACAAGGTGGAAGATATAGGAAAGCAACACTTGCGGATATGTTTGAATCCTTTTTAGGAGCAGTGTATTTAGATCAAGGATACCCTAAGGCAAGGGAAATAGTATATAATGTTGTTATTCCGTTTATTGAAGATAAACCAGAAACATTTTTTATGGATTATAAATCTAATTTACAAGAGATGGTTCAAACTACTAAAAAGTCTGTAACTTATGAACTTGTAAAAGAAGAAGGGCCAGCTCATGATAGAACCTTTACTATGAACGTAATAGTAGATGGTATAGTACTAGGTACTGGAACAGCAAAATCAAAAAAAGAAGCAGAACAAGAGGCAGCTCATCACGCACTAGAGAAAAAAGCCTCTATAAGAAGGAGCGAAAAGTAATGTATTTAAAAGAGATTCGTACATCAGGTTTTAAGTCGTTTGCAGAAAAAACAAAAATAGAACTTAATAAAGGAATAGCAGGTGTTGTAGGCCCAAACGGAAGTGGTAAAAGTAACATAGTAGATGCTGTACGCTGGGTATTAGGAGAACAATCAGTTAAACAATTACGTGGTGAAGGCTTAATGAGCGACGTTATTTTTTCTGGTAGTAAATCAAGACGTGCAGCAGGAGTGGCTAGTGTAACTTTAGTATTTGATAATTCTGATAAATATTTACCAGTAGATTATACTGAAGTATCAATTAAAAGATGTATTTATAAAACTGGTGAAAATGAGTATTATTTAAATAATGAAAAAGTAAGGTTAAAAGATATTCAAGATTTATTAGTTGATACAGGTGTTAACAAAGAGTCATTTAACATAATATCACAAGGTGATATAGGTGCAATTTTATCTAATAAGCCAGAAGAAAGAAGAATAATATTTGAATCTGCTGCAGGTACTTTAAAGTATAAGAAAAGAAAAGATGAAGCATTAAGAAAACTAGATAGAACTCATGATAATATGTCACGTGTAGATGATATTATAATGGAACTTGAAACAAATTTGGCACCATTAAAAAAACAAAGTAGTGATGCAAAAAAATATTTAGAAAATAAAAGTAAATTAAATGAAGTTGAAGTATCTTTAATAGTAAGTGAAGTAGATAAGATAAATGCAGAATACCAACTAAATAAACATAAGATAAATGAGTTATCAGAAGATGTAATTAAATTAGAAAAAGATAGTAATGTTTCTTCATCAAAAGTAGAAGAGTTAAAACTTATTCAAACTAAAAAAGAAGAAGAACTATATAAAATGCAATCTCTTTTAACTAAAAAAGTAGAAGAAGCAAGAGATTTACTTGGTAAGAAAGATCTTATCGTAGAAAGACAAAAATATGATGCTAAAGATAGTAAAGTTCATGAAAATTTAGTTAATATAAAAGAATCTATTTTGAAAAAAGAAAATGAGATATTTGGTATTAAAAATACAATAGAAATATTAAATAAAAAAATAAATTCTACAGTTTTAAAATTAAATGAAAAAGAAGAAGAATTTATAAATGTAAGAAAAAGTCATGATGATAACGAAAACATTTTAAATAAACAAAATAGATTAGAAAATGAAACTAAATATAAAATTGAAATGCTAAAAAATGCAATTGAAAATAATTCAGGACTTCCTTTTGCTGTTAAAAATGTTTTAGATAATCCTAAACTTTCTGGTATTCATAATGTTATAGATGCTTTAATTGAAACTGATAGAGAGTATACCACTGCAATATCAACAGCACTTTCATCTTCTTCTAACTTTATAGTGTGTGATGATGAGTTTTGTGCTAAAGAAGCTATTAATTTCTTAAAGATAAATAAATTTGGTAGAGCAACATTTTTTCCACTTAACATAATAAAGAAAAGAGAAATAGATAATGATACATATAGAATTTTAAAAGATTTAAGTGAGTTTATAGGTGTTGCATCAGATTTAGTAAGATATGAAACAACTTATGATAATATAATAAAAAATCAACTTGGAACGACTATAGTAGTTAGTGATATAGATAGTGCAAATAAAGTAGCAAGAAAAATAAATTATAGGTATAAAATAGTTACTTTAGAAGGAGAATTACTTCATCAAGGTGGTTCTTTAACAGGTGGTAATACTAAAGCAACATCTAATTTAATAACTCAAAAACATGATTTAGAAGATAATTTAAAGTATTTAGAAAATATACAAATAAAAAGAGCGGAAATAGAAGATTCTATAAATAAAATGGATGATTTATATAAAAGAGTTTCAGAAGAAAGAAATAAATTAGTAGAAGAAAAGACTAATTATGAAATATCTCTTAAGTTTGAATCTGAAAGATATAAGTTATTTTCTGAGGAATTAGAAAAGTTAAAGGTAGAAAGTAAAACTTTAGATGAACTAAAAAGTGGAACACTTTCTAAAGAAGAAGAGAAAATAGTAGAAGAATACTATGAAAAAGAAAAAGAAAAAAATGATTTATTACTTAAGATTGATTCATTAAAATCAGAAATAACTGATTATAAAGATTCTATATTTACCATTGAAAAGAATAATAAATTAAATAATCAAGAATATTATACTAAAACAAAAGAACTAAAAGATTTGGAAATAAAGGTAAATAGAGCAGACGTTATGTTAGATAACTTACTTAATACATTAACGGAAGATTATTCTATGACTTTTGAGAAGGCTAAAGCTAATTATTTCCTTGATATGGATCCTAAAGAAGCAAGAGAAATAGTTGATAAATGTAAGGCTGAAATTAAAAAGTTAGGTGATGTAAATGTAGGTGCAATAGAAGAGTATGAAAGAATTTCAAAAAGATATGAATTTTTAACTGCTCAAAAATCTGACTTAGAAAAAGCAGAAGATACCATTTTAGAGATTATTAAAGAATTAGATGGCATAATGAAAGAAAAGTTCTTAGAAACTTTTGATATTATTAAAGTTAAGTTTAAAGAAGTATTTAAAAAGTTATTTTCTGGTGGAGATGCTGAACTTAAATTAACTAATCCAGAAGATGTTTTAACAACTGGTATAGATATTAAAGCATTACCTCCAGGAAAAACTCTAAAACATATTTCACTTTTATCTGGTGGTGAAAAAACATTAACTGCAATATCACTTTTATTTGCAATATTAGAGACAAGACCAGTTCCATTTTGTATTTTAGATGAAGTTGAAGCAGCACTAGATGAAGTAAACGTAGATAACTTTGGAAAATTCTTAAATGAATTTAAAAATAAAACACAATTTATTGTAATTACCCATAAGAAAAAAACAATGGAATACGCAGATGTTTTATATGGTATTACAATGCAAGAATCTGGTGTATCTAAGCTTGTAAGTGTAAAATTAGAAGATATAAAAGATGATAAGGAAAGTTAATTTGCATTTAAACTGATATACTTAATTAAACATAATGAAAGGAGTTTATATTATGGATAAATTTTGCAGAGAGTGTGGAAAAAAATTAGAGGAAAATAGCAAATTTTGTAATAATTGTGGCATGAAAATAGAAGAAAAAGAGACTAACACATTAAGTGAAAATACTGATGAAAGTACAGTAAAAAACGCAAACGAAAATGTAACTTATAACCAAACTTACGTAACAAAAAAGAGTAATGGTATGGCAATTATAGGATTTGTAATATCACTTATATCACTTTTATGTTGTGGATATTCGTCTTGGTTAGGATTAATTTTTTCAATAATTGGACTTATTAATGCTAATAAAAATGAAGGTGAAGGAAAAGGTCTTGCAATAGCAGGTATTGTAATTAGCTTAATATTACTTATACTATTTATATTATTAACTATATTTGGATTTATGGCATATGTTACTGATGGTGTTTCTTCTAATTTAAATTTACCAACATATTAAACTATGATAATTCATAGTTTTTTTGGGTGAAATGAAAAAGAGAATATTAAATGTACTTATAGGATGTATTTTACTTTTACTTTTATTACTAATTACAATTAAAATGATTGATATATTACATTTTAATTGTATATATAAAAAGCTATTTAATATTTACTGTGCAGGTTGTGGTACAACTAGAATGATAAAATGCATTTTAAATTTAGAATTTAAAGAAGCATTTATGTATAATCCATTTGTGTTTATCTTACTAATTTTATTTTTGATATACTTAATTTATTTTATAGTACTTTATATAAAAACTGGTAAGAAGGCATTTTTGAACTATAAAATATTAATAGTTTTAGCTATTACATTGTTAATTTATATGTTACTTAGAAACATACCACAATTTTATTTTTTACAGCCATAAAAAAATACAAGAATAAATTAATTCTTGTATTTTTATATTGCTCTATATTTTTCAGCATCTTTAAATGGATTTTTCTTATCTATTTTATCAATAAATAATATACCATTTAAATGATCAATTTCGTGTTGAATGCAAACTGCTAAATCTTCTCTTAGTCTCATTTCAAATTTATTACCATTTATATCATAAGCTTCTACTGTTACTCTTGCATATCTAGGAACAATTCCAATAACTTCACGATTAACACTTAAACAGCCTTCACCTTGTTCAACATATATTTTAGCTGTACTATTACTAATTATTTTTGGATTTGCAAAAAAGTAATTTTTGAAAGTTTTATCTTCTTGTTCTTCTACTATAACAAACCATCTTTTAAGAATACCAATTTGTACTGCACTCATTCCCCAGCCAGCTCTTAAATTATATTTTTCTGCATATTTTTCTATCTGACTATATTTTAAATAAGTCATAACATCTTCAATAGTTTGTTTTTCTTCTTTTGAAAGTGGAAATATAACTTCTTTACTAGTTGTTCTTAAACGCTTATCTTTTTCATCTAATATTTTAAAATTTTTAAACATAATACACCTCTAAACACAAAATATTCTATCATAAAAAAAAAGGAAAGTAAAACTTTCCTAATTATTTCCTATCCATCTTGCTCCAATTACTATAACTAATAAAATAAATAATACTAATATAATAGCTGCTCCATATCCATTACCACTTTGTTGGTATCCATATTGTGGGTATGAGTAAGCTCCACAGCATGGAGAATTATAACCATAGCCACCTTGATATCCATAATAGTACATACTATCTATTCCTCCTTTTATAAATATCTACTATAGTTTACTCTAAATGTAAAGCAAGTGTTATATAAAATACCTATATTAAAAAAAATAAAAAAATATGTTATTATATTAATAATAGGTGATTATATGAAAAAAGTATTTAATAAAGTAGATAAACCACTTTTGATTTTAACTTTAATTTGTTTAATATTTGGACTTTTAATGGTTGGAAGTGCTTCATCGCTTAAAGCATACATGGCAAAAAGTGATAGCTATTTCTATTTTAAAAGACAATTATTATTCATTTTAGCTGGATTAATTTTATCATTCCTTATAATAAAAAAACCAATAAAAAAGTGGAAACCTCTAATATATTTAGGTGTTATAGCAGTTATAGGTGCTCTTATATATGTTTTGTTAAAGGGTGAAGTAGTAAAAGGAATAACAGGATGGATTTATATAGGAAAAATAGGTATCCAACCAAGTGAATTTGCTAAGACTATTCTTATTTTGTTTTTTGCATTTGTATTTGAAAATTTAATGAAAAAAAGAGAAATAACTAATGTTATGAAATTTGCTCCATTTATATTTCCACTTATATGCATAAATTTAATTTATAAACAACCTGATTTTGGAACAATGATGATATTAGCGGGAATAACTGGTGTAATATTTTTAATTATTCCTTTTGATCGTAAGACAAAGGTTATAATGTCTTTATTTGTAGTTGGTTTGGTACTTATTTTAGCTTTAGCTATGGTATTTACTGGTAAGGGACTTAGTGAATATCAAAAAAGTAGATTTAATTTTAAAAATCCTTGTTCTAGATATAGAGAAAAAACTGGATATCAAGTATGTAATGGATATATTGCAATGAATAGTGGAGGACTTTTTGGTAGTGGATATGGTAATAGTAAGCAGAAATACTTATATTTGCCTGAAGCTCATACAGACTTTATTTTTGCAATAATAATAGAGGAAATGGGACTATTAGTTGGAATTTCAATTATTTTAATCTATTTTATAATAATATGGAGAATAATATTAATAGGTAAAAAATCATATAATTTGCAAGGCATGATAATATGCTATGGAGTTGCATCTTATATATGCCTTCATGTGATAATTAATTTAGGTGGTGCATTTGGACTTATGCCACTTACTGGTGTTCCACTTCCATTTTATTCATATGGTGGTTCATTTATGATAAATCTTTTAGTATGTTTAGCATTTGTTCAAAGGGTTACAATAGAAAATAAAATTTTTGAACAAAAGCATTTAGTAAGGTAAGAAAGTTTTTTTACTTTCTTTTTTTATACATATTAAGTTTTTATATCTAAAATTTTCAGTTGTAATACAATTTTTAATATTATCTATTATTGCAATATTATTATTCTTATATTTTTTTTTAATTATTAATTTACCAAATTTATTTTTAAATTTATTTTTATTATAAGAAGTAAATAAGTTTATATTATTATGATTAAATGAATTATTAAATATATTAATACTATTACCATATATTATAAACTTAGTACCATTTTCAATAGCATTTATTATTCTTTTTTTATTTTTATTTACTTTTTTTCTTATAATATCTAATTTTTCTTCTTTGTAATTACCAAAATAGTATGTATTTTTTTTATCAAAAAGCATGGTTTCATTTGTTTTTATGTTATGTAAAAATGGTTTAATTATAAAATTATCGTCTAAATAATCTTTTTCTAATACTTTTATCATTTATATCACCTTAGTTTTGTTATGTGTATATATTTTTAAATTAAACATAAACCTTGAAAAATAATATAAAATAAAGTAGAATATATAAATGTATAGAGGTGATAAATATGGGAAGATTTCCAAATATAGCTGCTAGTAAGGCTAAAACTGGTGCAGCAAAGGCTAAAGTGTATTCTGAGTATGCAAAAGAAATATATAGTGTTGCAAAACAAGGTGGTACAGATCCAAATGGTAATTTAAATTTAAGACACTTAATTGAAAAAGCTAAAAAAGAGCAAGTTCCAGCAGATGTAATTAAAAGAGCAATTGATAAAGTAAATAGTGGTGCAGATGAAAGTTATACATCTGTTAGATATGAAGGGTTTGCATCTGGTGGTGCAACTGTTATGGTAGATTGTCTAACAGATAATGTTAATAGAACTGTAAGTTTAGTTAGAAATGCATTTACTAAATCTAAAGCTAAAATGGGAGTTTCTGGATGCGTATCTCATATGTATGAACATTTATCTGTTGTAGTCGTAAAAGATATGACTGAAGATGAGGCAATAGAGGCATTATTAATGGGTGAAGTAGATGTTAAAGAAATAGAAGCAGAAGATGGTAACGTAAGTATATATGGTGATCCATCTGATTTATATAAGATAAAAGATGCTATTTTAAATGCAAGAAAAGATGTTGAATTTATAGTAGATGAGGTAACTTATCTTCCTAATGAAACAGTTTTGTTAGAAGGAGAAGATAAGGAAAATTTTGATAAATTAATTAGTATGTTAGATGATATTGAGGATGTACAAAAAGTATATCATAATGTAGTAATATAATATGAGTAAAGAATTTGATGTTGTTATAACTGATGGACAAATTGATTTAGTAAGACCTTTTGGTTTTGATAATGATGAAGAAGATTATTGGTTTTATATTACTTTGCATAATACAAATATTATAATTGGTGAAATTATATATGATGATATCTATAGAGATATTGAAAAGTATGGTAATATTGGTTATTCTATATATAAAAGTTATCAAGGAAATAATTATGCTCTTAAAGCGTTGATACTTTTAAAGAAGATTTTGGAAAATAAAAAAGAAAAAATGTTAATAAATGTATTTGAAGATAATATTGCATCTATTAAAACTGCCACTAATTTTGGAGCTAAACTAATAAAAAAGGGAACACTAGATAAAAAGTATGTTTTAGATAAGAGTTGTTGTTCTAATAAATATTTGGTATATGAATATAAACTAGATGAAAATAAATTGACAATTTAATGTTATTAATGTATATTTAAAGTATATTTAAATTGATGATGAAGATTAGTAATTAGTATAATTATTTTATAGAAAGTTACTGTTTGATGGAAAGTAATAAATAGTTTCTAATGAATCTACTTCTAAGACGGATGTAAAAAACATCTGCGGATAAAACCGTTATATAAATTAAGAATAAGCTTGGATGGCACCGTGAATATTATCACTCCAACATTTAAGACTTATTCTTTTTATTTAAAGGGGTGATTATATGGAATCTTCTTTATATGTTTTAGCACATGATGATGAAATATCTTTAGTAATGCCAGATTGGCATTACGGAACAGATGATTTGTTTGAAATTATAAATAATGAAAATAAAGTAGTTGGAAATATTATATTTAATCATAATTATGATGATATAACTGGAAATATTGAATATAATGTTTTTGAAGAGTATAGGGGTAATAATTATGCTACAAAGGCATTAAAACTACTTGCTAAAAATATATTTAAAATATCTAGTATGGATTTATTTATTACAATATTACCTAATAATAAAGCATCAATTAAAACTGCTATTAATTGTGGAGCAGTTTTTCATAAAAGAGTTGAAATACCTAAAAAATACATATTTAGTTTAGATGGAAAATATAAGTATGCTAATATGTATATAATAAAAAATGATAAAGGAGAAAGAAAAAAATGATAGATATTAAATTAATAAGAGAAAATAAAGAATTAGTAAAAGAAAATATTAAGAAAAAATTTCAAGATAAGAAATTACCACTTGTTGATGAAGTTTATGATATGGATATAAAGTATCGTAAGATAAAAACAGAAGCTGATGAAAAAAGAAGTAAGATTAATTCTTTAAGTAAAGAAATTGGTAATTTTATGCGTAATAAAGATATAGATGGTGCAAATAAAATAAAAGATGAAGTAGCATCTATTAAAGAATCTATACCAGAACTTGAAAAAGAAGAAGAAATGCTAGAAAAAGAAATAAAAGAAAGAATGATGGTAATACCAAATATAATTGCAAGTGATGTTCCAATTGGAGAAGATGACTCTTGTAACGTTGAAGAAAAAAGATTTGGAGAACCTAAAGTGCCTTCTTATGAAATTCCATATCATTCTGATATAATGGATTCATTTAATGGGTTAGATAAGGAGGCTGCCTCAAGAGTATCTGGTAATGGTTTTTACTATTTAATGGGAGATATTGCACGTCTTCATTCTGCTGTATTAGCTTATGCAAGAGACTTTATGATAGATAAAGGATTTACTTACTGTATTCCTCCATATATGATTCATTCTGATGCAGTTGATGGGGTTATGTCATTTGAAGAAAAAGAAGCTATGATGTATAAAATAGAAGGAGAAGATTTATATTTAATAGGTACTTCAGAACATTCTATGATAGCTAAGTTTAAAGATCAATTGTTAACAGAAGATATGCTTCCTATTACCATGACATCATATTCTCCTTGCTTTAGAAAAGAAGTTGGAGCACATGGAATTGAAGAGCGCGGAGTATATAGAATTCACCAGTTTGAAAAGCAAGAAATGGTAGTAGTATGTAAACCAGAAGATAGTGAGTCTTGGTATGATAAAATGTGGAATTATTCTGTTGAATTATTTAGAAGCCTTGATATTCCAGTTAGAAAACTTGTTTGTTGTTCTGGAGATTTAGCAGACCTTAAATATAGATCATGTGATATAGAAGCTTGGAGTCCTAGACAACAAAAATACTTTGAGGTATGTTCATGTTCTAACCTTACTGATGCACAAGCAAGAAGACTTGGTATACGTTATAAAAAATCTGATGGAACAAAAGAATTTGCACATACTTTAAATAATACGGTTATCGCTCCACCTAGAATGTTAATTGCATTTTTAGAAAACAATTTACAAGAAGATGGAAGTGTTCTTATACCAGAAAAATTAAGATCTTATATGGGTGGCACAGATAAACTTATTCCAAATAACAAATAAAAAGGATTAATTCCTTTTTTATTTTTGCTTGATTTTAATAAAAAAATGTGTTATTATTTATTTTCGTCACTATTTTTAGTGATTATGAATATATATATTTATGTGTAAGGAGGATTAATATGTCAGTAAAAAACGCTAAAAGAAATTTAAATGTAGATACACTAGTAAGTTATCTAATCAATTATGATATAACAAAAGATTCCTTTAATTATAATATAAAAAATGAGATTGAAAAGGAACAATTACAAAATTATTATGATGATAGACTAAACTTTGCAAGAAGAATGGTAACTGAAAGTGAATATGTTGGAAATTCTTTAGACAACTTAGAAAAGATTAATTGTTTAATAAAAAGATAAATTACATTGTTATAAGTGTGATTTGTTTTTTTTATTAAAGTATTTTATAAAAATAATAAATATAGTATAATTATAACGAGGTGTATAAAATGTTTGAAAATAATAAAATATTTATATTAGGATTTGCAAGAAGTGGTTATGAAGCTGCTAAATTTTTAATAAAAAGAGGAAATGAAGTTTTAATAAATGATGGTAAAGATGAAAGTAAGGTAGATAGGGAAAAACTAAAAGAACTAAAAGATTTAGGAGTTAAGTTTTTCTTTGGCTCACATCCAGATGATTTGTTAGATGAAAGTTATGATTATTTAATTAAGAATCCAGGAGTTCCAATACATCATAAATATGTAGAAAAAGCAGAAGAACTTAAAATAGAAGTTATAAATGAAGTTGAGATGGCATATAGATTGTTACCAAAAGATGTTACGTTAGTTTCTATTACTGGTACTAATGGTAAGACAACAACTACAACACTTACTTATGAAATGATTAAAGAAGCAGGTATTAGATGCCATTTAGCAGGAAATATTGGATATCCTTTATGTAGTTTTTTAGATAAATTACAAAAGGGTGATGTAATTGTTATGGAAACATCTTGCCAGCAACTTAATAACGTAAAAGAATTTAAACCACATATAGCAGTTATGACTAATTTATCTGAAGCACACGTTGACTTTTTTGATAATAGTTATAAGAAGTATAAAGATGTTAAAACAAAGATATTTAAAAATCAAACAAAAGATGATATTGCAATTCTTAATTTAGAAAATGATGAAGTATTAAAACAAACAAAAGATATTAAGTCTAAGAAGTTATATTTTTCATCAAAGAAAAAAGCTGATTGCTATTTAAAAGATGATATTATTTATTATAATGATGAAGAAGTACTTGATACTAATAAAATGATTATAGTAGGTAATCATAATAAAGAAAACGTAATGGCGTCTATTATGGTAGCAAAAGAGTTTAATGTATCAAATGATACTATTAAAAAAGTTGCCTACAATTTTAAAGGTGTTGAACACAGATTAGAATTTGTTAGAGAAGTAGATGGTGTTAAGTATTATAATGATACTGAAGCAACTAACATTAAATGTACTCAAATTGCACTTTCATCATTTAATAAGCCAACTATAATAATATTAGGCGGGTTAGAAAGAGGACAAGACTTTAATGAACTTACTCCATATATGAAAAACGTAAAAGCAGTTTTAGCAATTGGTGAGTGTCGTAAAAGAGTAGAAGACTATGCAAAAAGTTTAAAAATCCCTGTTTATACACATGAATTTTTAAAAGATGCTATGAAAGAAATAGAAGGTATTAAAGAATGCGGAGATGTTGTTCTTTTATCTCCAGCATCAGCATCTTGGGATCAATATAAAGAATGTGAAATTAGAGGAAAAGAATTTAAAGATTTTGTAAAAGAACTATAATAAATAGTTAGATTATTTTAAAAATATACAAAAGATGATTTTACTAAAAAGTAATTTCTCTTTTTTATTTTATGTGTTATACTTATTTAAGAAATGAGTGATTGATATGTTAAAACCAAATTATATAGAAGCTAAAAAAAGAACTAAAGAAGATATAAAAGTATTAAGAAATGAATATAAAATTCCAGATGAAGTTAAAAACTTAGGAAAAAATAAAAAGTACTTTATTAAGACTTATGGTTGTCAGATGAATGAACATGATAGTGAAGTTATATCTGCAATATTAGAAGATATGAAATTTATTAAAACAGATGATTATGAAGATGCTGACTTAATTATTTTAAATACTTGTGCTATTAGAGAAAATGCACATAATAAAACTTTTGGAATGCTTGGTAGAATAAAGCACTTAAAGCAGGATAAACCTAATTTAATGGTTGGACTTGCAGGATGTATGAGTCAGGAAGAAAGTGTAGTAGATGAAATAATTAATAAGTATAGATGGATGGATTTTGTATTTGGAACGCATAATATCTATAAGCTTCCAGAAATTTTAAAAGAACATATTAAAACTGAAAAACTAGAAGTTAATGTATGGTCTAATGAAGGAAACGTAATAGAAGGACTTCCATCAAAAAGGGATTCTAAATATAAAGCATGGGTAAATATTATGTATGGTTGTGATAAGTTTTGTACGTACTGTATTGTTCCTTATACAAGAGGTAAACAAAGAAGTAGAATGCCAGAAGATATAATAAGTGAAGTTAAAAACTTAAAAGAACAAGGTTATATGGAAGTTACACTACTTGGTCAAAATGTTAATGCATATGGTAAAGATTTTAAAGATAGAAATTATAAAATGGAAAACTTGCTTGAAGATGTAGCTAAAACGGGTATTAATAGAGTAAGATTCGTAACATCACATCCTTGGGATTTTACTGATAATATGATTGATATAATTAAAAAGTACGATAATATTTGTAACTATATCCATCTTCCAGTACAATCAGGTTCATCTAGAATATTAAAACTTATGGGAAGACGTTATACTAAAGAATCATACCTAGAGCTTTATAAAAAAATAAGAGAAAAACTAGGGGATAATGCATCTATTACAACTGATATAATAGTAGGATTTCCAGGTGAAACAAATGAGGATTTTGAAGAAACTTTAAAACTTGCTAAGGAATGTAAATATGATTCAGCATTTACTTTTATTTATTCACCAAGACAGGGTACTCCAGCTGCTAAAATGGAAGATAACGTATCAAAAGAAGAAAAAGAAGAAAGATTATATAAACTTAATGAAATAATAAATAAATATGCAAAAGAAGCTAACGATAAATTAGTTGGTAAAGTTATGCCTGTTTTATTAGAAAACGTAAGTGAAAAAGATGAAAATATGTTAGCAGGTTATACTGATACCATGAAATTAGTTAATGTTAAGGCAGATAAAAAATATATTGGTAAAATAGTAAATGTTAAAATTACTGATGCTAAAACTTGGAGTTTGGACGGTAAGATAGATGAGTGATATAGAAGAAAAGATAAATGAGTTATTTGATGAATTAAAAAATAAGGAGATATATTTAAATTATATAAAAGCTAAGAAACAATTAAAAAGTAATAATGAAGTAACTAATATAATAAATAAAATAAAAAGATTACAAAAAATATGTACTAATAATAATGATCCTAAATTAGAAAATGAGATAAAAGAATTATATAATGTATTAAATAGTTATCCAATATATCAAAGCTATTTAAATTTAAAAGATTTACTAAATGAAGAAATTATAATAATAAAAAACCAATTTGAAAATTACTTTAAAGATATTTTAAAATTTTAAAATTATTTTAATAATTAAGATGAATATTCATCTTTTTTTTTGACGAAATTTTACGTGAGTTTGTTATCCACAAGACTAAAAAAACTTGATTTAGTGATGAGTAAATGATATTATAAACATGTATAAAGTAAAGGTAAGGAGGAGTATTTGTGGATAAAACAAGAAATAAAATATTTGTAGGATGCTTAGCACTACTTTTAGTAATGGTAGCAG
>OIYG01000806.1_pt1 | contig 27440 bp, 35 predicted proteins | sample 1587861 | NCBI WGS metagenome assembly OIYG01 (sample SAMN03283272) | human gut metagenome | biome: human-associated habitat; material: feces | host: Homo sapiens | place: Peru | collected 2012 | reverse complement strand
TGCGCGCTTCGATGGTGTGTTGGCCATCCACCACATAATACTTGCCGTTGCGGAAGCTGATCTTCGGCTCATTCGCAACGTATTCGTTGAAGTCAGCAGCAATCAGTTCCACCCGCTTGCGCTGCACACCCCGCTGGTAGATTTCACGGGGGTAGATCAGCTTACTGCTGTGAATCACCCTCATTTGGTAAGGCGGGGTGATATTGAAGGAAGCTGCAAAATTTTCAGTGTCATTCTTCAGGCGCATCTGATTTCCTCCTTAATTCGCCAAATGTATTTTTCAGCTTCGGTCAAAATCTCAGTCACTTGCTTCTTACGCTTCGGGCTGGTGAGCAAGCTGGGATTAAAGGTGAAGCTGTATTCAAGCCGCTGGATCATTGCGTGAACAGCGGATTGCAGTTCGGTGTATAACATCATTTCTTCGACTGTTCCTGCATCCTCAAAATCGGATTTGATAGGAGTGTAGGGATAGACAGGCGGCTTACCGTCAACTACTTCTGGCGGTGCGTAAGCCGCCGTAGAACGGATGATCGGTTTGAGCTTTTGGATGCTTCCCATTGGGTTCAGAGCAAGGCTGATTTTCACAGCATCATCAACCCGCCCCATCTCTTCTGGGGTGAGGTGTCCGACAAATCTTTTGACACGGCTTTTGTCGATGGTGAAGATTTGCTCAGCCTGAACGATGGACGGCTCCAGCCCCTCCGGTTCCACCAGACAATGCGTTGGTTGCGTAGCTTTCTTCTTTGTCTTACTTGTCAAAGTCGCAACGATCAATGTCGGTGAGCAGGAGTTTCCCACATCGTTTTGTAAGATGACCGCTGGACGGGTTCCGCTTTGTTCGGAACCCGTGCGGTTGTCAAGTCGAACGAAGTAGATGTCTCCGCGTTGGAATTTCAAAGTAGATTCCAAATTGCGAAACCTCCGTTTGGATATGTAAGAAACCCACTGCACCTCCTAGGCAGCGGGTTTCTGTTGAAGTATGGGAACAATTCTTTTTATACGATACACATCATCTCCTTCGATGACTGAGATAAAGCACCGATATCAGCGGTGCATTACAACATAATCGTAACCGCGCCGGGTCTGACAGACAGTGCAAGTGTCCATGCTGTTGTCTGCACTCGGCACGATAGCAATTTTGAAAGCCTTGGCTTCTACGAAATGTCGCAGACAGGTTGCACAGAGGGTTCGGATGGACTTGATCATTTCCGGGGTCAGTTCCATCTCCTCATAAATTTCCTGTTCGCGCACCGTAGGATTCAACTCGTCCATTTGGGTAGTCCTCCGTGTTAGTAAAGGTGATTAGCGGATAAATATGTAAAAGAACAGGAGTGACCGGAGACCGAAAAAAGCATCCGGTCACTCCTGATAAAATATGTTCAGATCTCGCATATTCGCCCTCGGCCCCCTGCGAGTGGGGCATAAACATCTGGCAGCGGACTTGTACCGCTTCATTGGCATTTCAGCCACCCCGTCTGCTTTGTGACCGGGCCGCGAATTACGGAAGTATCATTATCGGAGTACCAGATGACGGAACTATTCAGTTTTCAAGGACCATGAAGTCGGACGCTTCGTGTAGTGGCTTTCACCATCTGGTGAATCGTCCTCTCACTTGGTAGGCATCGAGAAAGGACAAAAAGTAACCAGAAAAAGAAATTCGTTCAAAAGTTTTTCAAAAGTTTAGTAATTTTCTCAATTCGCTTATGAATTGCAATCTTCGAGCCACCAAGCTCTCCTGCAATCTCGGATTCCGTGTAGCCGACGTAGACGTAGAGCGTAAGAATTTTGAGGTCAAGTTCCGATAGGCTTTCAAGAGCAGATAGCAGCTGTTCGTCCTCAATTTTTCCGATCCATGCAAAACGGCTGTTGGTTTCGCAGTAGTGGTCCGTAACGGAAATAGCTTCCTGATACTTGTTCATCAATGGCGAGTAGGATTCTTCGCTCTGTTCAAAGGACGGAGCTGCAATTTCCTGCGTATGATTCTGGTAAGCGCGAGTAGCATTAAAAACAGACCAATCGTAATCATACATTGCCTGAATTGCTTCGCTGCTCATACCAGCATCTTCATACTGCTTGCGGGTCACAGCCCACTGACTATCAAAATTCTTCTTCTCCAAACCGTAGTTAAAGCCCATGTTAAGCCTCCAAATTTTCGATAAAGTGTGAAAAGTCGAAAATTCGGAAGGTTACGGATATTTCGCCGCTTGGGGCATTTAATATAGATGAACTACAACGAATTGCGATTACGTTTCATTCCTCTAAAGGGTTGGAATTTGATCAGGTTGTTTTATTTACATCGGATTATCGATTGGCAACGGAACAAGATATTTGCAACCACTATGTTGCGGCTACACGAGCGAAATCAAAACTAATTTTAATCTATATTTCTGACGATAAAAATGCTGAGATATATGCTAAGAACATTATCAGTCTTCTGGCTAAATCACATTTGAAAATGAGAGATATTGCAACTGTCGTCAATTGTAAAAACTGTTTGAAGGTCTAAAATCAAAAACGCAACATCCATTTGATTAAAATAGATGTTGCGTTTTTTCGCAGAGATATTTGGATTTGGATTTTCATTCAATACACTGTCTAAGAACATCGCAGAATGCCATATCATCGTCTACGGCAGCGATTGCGGCGTTAATCAAAGTTTCTCGGTCAGTGTTGCCCCAGTTGATGTGCAGACCATATTCTAACGCCATGCAGCGAATCAACTCACGGGTGCTGCGGCCATTTCCCTCACGGAAGGGATGGATGATGTTCAGTTCCGCCATCGTCTGCGACAGATTTTGAATCTGCTTTTCTTCATCTTGCTCTGCAAGCAGCTTCTTGGAGTGGATATTTTTGAACACTCGCTCCAATTCCCGGTCAATCAGGTCTGGTGGGTAGAACATCGTGTCGCCCTTGCTGATTTGTTCCTTGCGGATATGCCCTGCAAAGGGGTACACATCCTCAAAAAGAAAGCGATGAATCCGAAACAGGTGCGTTTTGGTAAAACGTCCCTTGATTGGCTCCTGCAACAGAGCCATCTGTTTTACTGCCGTAAATTCTTCTTCGGCCTGTTTGAGTTCGGCTTTATCACGGATGTCCAGCTTGTTGATCAAAACATCCGTATCGGGGTAGCAATACATGGACTGCACTGTGGTGTAGATATCATACTTCGTGAACATAATCAGTCCTTCTTTGCGTACTTTGCACGCAGTTCATTCACGATTTGCTGATAGCTGGCCTGACCACTGCCAATGCGATCAAGGTTGCTGCGTGTATCTTTGCTGATGGTCATGCCCTCAATGGCAAAGGTGCCGTACACATTGCGGAGGTTGCTCTTGTGCTGGGCAGGGGTAGTGTGCTTGACGCTCATGGTTTGGCCTCCTTCTGGTTCACATGATACTATATAAAGTTTATCGTGTATGTGTCCTATTGTCAATCTATAACTTGTTGTCAAACATAAAAAGCGCATCTTCCATTCATCGAGAGTAGAAGTTGCGCTTTTACGGTACATCGTATTTTCTCGTAAATTGGGATGTGATACATCTGAACCCCATGTGAGCTATATCTCAAGGGCCTGTAGCTCACTTGTCCTCCAACCATATTACGCCCCAAATCACATTATCTTGAAAATCAGCGGCTTGGAGGCCATACTTGCGACCGAGAAAGGTCGCTGGGATGGCAAAATGTTTTATATGGACGAATATACGTTGATTTTTATTTTCTCACGGTGTGCAAGGTGTGCACAAAAGCGATATTGCTGGGAGAGCGTTCGGTTCGCATCCGAGAGGTCGAGGGTTCGATCCCCTTCGAGTCCACCAAAGAAAAGAGCGTGAAATCGAAAGATTTCACGCTCTTTTCTCATTCAAGTACCCACTTAGGTACCCACATTCAAAAGTTGCGAATAAACACGTTCAAAGTCGGCAGACGCAGTACTCACATCGTTCTCCAGTTCGTGAGCGTACACACCATAAGTATCCATATTTTTACTATGCCCCACCCAGGCTTTCACTTCCCCGGCGGGCAGCGCTTTTGCGATGGACACGAAGGTATGCCGCAGCTCGTACAGGGACATGTCCGGTAACCCGTTTGCCTTACAGTAGCGCCGCCACGAGCAGTAATAGATATGCTCCGATTCAATCGGAAAAACGTATACATCCCGACCTGTATACCTGAATTGCTCCCGCAGAATTTCCACCAGCAACGGGAACAGAACAAAGCTTCGGCGTGCATTTTGGTTCTTACCAGTAGTTACTTCATTGAAAATATTCACGGCCCGCTGAATGCGCACCAGGGTGCCTACCAGAGAACCCCAATCTGTACGTTCCCCTTTGAAGCCATCAAAGTCTGACCAACGCAGCCCGACAAGTTCACCTGGGCGCAAGCCAGCAGCCACCTGAAAGCGATAAGCTCGCACCAGAGGATCTGTGCAGACTTTACCACGCCAGGTACTGGAATCCACAGTAAAGAGCGTCCGAAGGTCCGACGGTTGCAGAACGGTGCGTTCCCTTGCAACGGCACCTTTAGGCACAGACAGATCATCAAGGCGGAGCGTTGTGTAGTTGTGCGACCTCGCCCACTTATAGAACGCACGAATATCCGCGCAGTAACATTGCAGGGTTTTCTTTGCTTTGCCCTCCGCATAGACGCTCGCAATCAAATCCTGCCACTGCCCCTCGGTTACACGGTCAATGCGCTTTACCCCCATTTCAGGGAGAACGTGCGTGCGCCACCGGCTCTCAACAGGCCGCCAATTACTAAGGCTGGTTGATTTTTGTAGGTAGTCCAGCCATTCCTTGTACAAATCATCGATCCGGCGATTCTGACAGACCAGACCCTCATCCAGCCAGGCATCTGCCTTGGCGTTGCATTCACGCTGGCCTTTACGACCCGGCACACTGCTGACAAAGGTACGGCGAGCACCATTCTTCTGGACTTTTAGCTGCCAGCGCTGCAAATTCTCAATCCACGTTGCGGTATTTGTTCGTTTTCCCATAAAAATAACCTCCAAGCATGACTTGTAAAGCCTGCCCGGAGGTGGTACAATACGATTGCGAAGTCGGATTGTTCACTTCTGAGCAAGCTGATTTATCAAAACGCTTCACGGTTGCCGCCGTGGGGCGTTTTTCATTTTATTTAGGCCAGCGAATAAGCCTTTTCAAGCAAGGGCTGTACCTTTTCCAGATCATCAAGGCTTGAAATCTTGATGCGCAGGTCTCCGGTTCCCAAGTGTCCAACATTGCGGACATCCTGCACCAACGAGCCATCAACCACAACGTCGTCGGGGTCCAACTTTAGGAACACATAAACCCAAGACTGATGCAGCTCCAGGCAGGCAAGATTTGTCAGTCGCCGGTAGGCACGGTAGAACTTCAAATCACTGGCAGAAACATCATCGCCCAAATCTTCCACCGCACGGCACACCGCATCGTACAGTTCCCGAAGCTGCGGGGATGCCGCCGCGACCTTTTCTGCATGTGTCTTTTGAGAGGGTGCCTTTGCGGGCGCTCCCGAAACAGAACTCTGCTGGTTCACCGAGAACACCTTGGGGTGAGGAATCGTGGAACCATTGGGGGCATTCAGATACTCAAACAGAATAAGATCGGTGCCGTAACGATAATAACGGATCAGCTTTATAAGCCGGCCCATTTGATTCACCGCGTGTACATCATACCGGGTAAAGTCATTTGCAATGCACATCACGCAAGGATTAGACCAGTCCACTTTGTCCGCGGCTTCTTTTCCAAGGCTTGATTCTACGATCTTTTCAAAATCAGCTTGATGATCCATCAACCAGTCCAGATAGAACAAGCCCTGATTTATGACGTTCTCGTTCAAGCCGCGCTTATACTCAAAAATAACCGGGCAGTTATTCTCATCGATACCGATGCTATCCATCCGACCACTTGTTATCTCCCACTCCGAACGAAGGAAGTGAACACCAAAAAACGTGTCCATATTCCGCTCGACAAGCTGCTGGAGGTTTCGCTCCAGCGCCACGGGGGTAGGCTGCAACTGCTTAACCGGTGACGCAGTGGAAAACAATTTAAGCTCAGACATTTGTACGACCTCACTCCCCGCGGCAGAAGCCAACAACACGGCCTTCAATCTGCATGTCGTTTAACTCCGGACCACGATAAACCAGAGGCGGGTACGCCGGGTTGATTGGCACCAGGGTAACGGTATCCCCATCCTGGTAGAAGCGTTTCAGCGTGGCTTCATCGCCAATGCGGACAGCAGCAATCTGGCCGTTCTCCACTTCGGGCTGCGCATGAATGCAGACAACATCGCCGTCCTTATAACGCGGAGACATGGAATCGCCATGGCAGGTCAGTGCAAAGTCAGCATGCCAAGTAGCCGGAACACCAATGCGAGCTTCGATATTCTGCTCTGCCGTGATCGGCGTACCGCAGGCGATACCCCCGACGAGAGGGACAGATGCCGTTTCAGGGAGAGGTTCAAAGCCAGCAGGAATACCATGCGGGGCATTTTTGGCTCCGTCGTCCCCCATGAGGTAAGCCGTCGTGGTATTCAGCGCCCTTGCAAAAGCTTTTACTTTTGATTGCGGAATATCTGATTTGCCAGTTTCAATTTTAGTAATTGACGACCGCGTTTTATACCCCATTCGTTGCGCAAGCTCATCGGTGGTTAAACCGAGCTCCAGGCGACGACTTTTTATGCGTTCATAGATATCAGACATGCTAACGCCTCCTTTGCACTGACATAATACCATGCCGGTGAATTAAATTCAAGTTTTTTTAATTTTTTCTGAAAAATTAGTTGACTTTCAGTCACCAAAATGATATGATGCAGACGTTGAAAGAAATTCAACAAACCGATTCAAAAAGGAGGTGTTAGATATGACTGATACTAAGCGATTGCGAGAACTCATTGCTCAGGCGGGATTAAAATACAAGTACGTTGCTAGCGTTTTGGGGATTACTCCGCAGGCACTACAGCAAAAAATCGAGAATGATCGTGAATTTAAGGTCAGTGAAGTTGACGGGCTTGCAAAGTTACTTAACCTGAGCCCTTCCGAGAAAGACCAGATTTTTTTCTGCTAGTTTGTTGAATTAAATTCACCATCAAAATGGAGGCACGCACCAATGCGCAAGTACATTAAACTGCGGCAGCGGCTGATTGCTGCCGACGCCGATGCAGCCGAAGTTGCCCGTCGGATTGGCCGCGGCAGCAGCTACGTCAGCCGTCGGTTCACTGGGCAGCTGCCGTGGGACGGTGCTGACATGGCAATCCTCGGTGACTGGCTCCAGATCCCGCACGAAGAATTCTACGACTACTTCATCCGCCCTTGGCTGGGCAAAGAAAGAGAGGCGCTCCAATGACACACATTCTCAAGCTGGCTGGCACCGCAACCCTGGTTTACGGGATTGCATCGCTCGGATGCTGGAACATTCCCGGCGTGGTTGCCGCCGCGCTGGCCCTGAACGTCATCTGCGGTGCGCTGCTCAAAACAACGGAGGTCAAAAATGGAAAAGTTCATTCTGAAAAATAAGAACGGTCGTCCGGTATTCATCCAGCAGAAAGGCAACCTGACGAAGCCGACAGTCCGGCTTACACCCACGACATTCCAGTGGATCAAGATGCTTTCGAGCATGGCCGACACCGACATGGGCGACATTGTCGAACAGTGCGTCGCCTACGCCATCAGCAACATGGCCGCGCTTGACGAGAACGAGGAGGTACAGTGATGGAAATTTGCATCAGCATCAGCGCAAGCACCCCGGCAGAGTACCAGGATGCCCTGAACGCTTTGAACGCCGGAATCAAGGCTCCGGCAGCTCCCGCCAAGCCCTCCCCTGCCCCGCAGGCAGCCCCCGTGCAGGCACATGTACCCACGGACGGGGAAATTCCCTTTGCCAAGCCGCAGGCCCCACAGCAGCCCACTATGGCCGCCCCGGAAGAAACCACCGCTAAGCCGGTAACGCTGGAAGAATTGCAGACCACAGGCCGCAAGCTTGCGCTGGCAGGCAAGCAGGATAAGCTCGGAGAGATTCTGGGCAATTACAGCGTCCGCAATCTTTCCAGCATTCCCAGTGAGCACTGGGCGGAGGTTCTGAAAGAAATGGAGGTAAGCATCAATGGTTAAGACTGGAGACCGTGTCCGCGTAGTGGACAACGAAAACACCCGGATACTGCACTCAGGCATGCCTGAGTGCTACCCGGAGCCGGGCAGCCTTGGCACGGTAGATAAGCGCACCCCCACCAACAACATCTACTGGGTCAAGTGGGACAACCTCCAGGATGATCACCCCTGGGCTTTCCCCGGGCGCTGGCTGGAAGTAGTAGAAGAGGAGCTTCCCAACATCACCACAACCGTAAGGATCACCCGCAACAAGGAACGCACGCGAGCGGAAGTCGACGGCGAATGCGGGGAGGTTTTGAAAGCGCTTGCTTTTGCCACCGCTACCGCTATCCACCGCAGCGCGCCCACTGATGATGGTCGCAACTTCCTGATGGGGTACTTCAAAGCCGCGCTGATGGATGCGTTCACAGACACGGAGGAGGAAGATGATGCCTGAATTCAGATGCGGTGACAGGGTACGATTTGTCGATACCCCAGAGGCAATGCGGATGCACTGCCACGCCCCTCAGTTTTACCCCCTGCCTGGCACGGTAGGCATTGCCTGCGAAAACATGACCCCCCGCGGAGAGGTTCAAGTTCAGTGGCCTTACGGTTCCGTCAAAGGGCCAGACTTCGTTTGGTATGCGCTCACCGAACTGCTGGAGCCCGTCGAGAAGGAGGATGAAGACGATGGCACCAAGTAAACACGCTTTGCTGGGCCCCTCCAGCAGTGCCATGTGGCTGGGCTGCCCGCCTAGTGCAAGGCTTACCGAGCACATGCCACACGAAACCAGCGTCTACGCGGAGGAGGGCACCAAGGCCCACTACCTATGCGAGCAGCTTGTCCGCCGCAGTGTTCCCGCCTGGATGGGGCTGCCTGCAGCACCCACACAAGATCTGCTGGATAACCCGGAGTACCCCACCGAGATGAAAAACGCCGCGGAACTGTACGCGGATTTCATCCACACCCTCTGGGTTGGCTTCCCCCACACACCCACGGTATGCGTAGAACAACACGTCAAGATGACCCGCTGGGTCCCGGAGTGCTTCGGCACCTGCGACTGCCTGCTGATCGGCGACGGCCTGCTCCATGTAGTGGATTTCAAGTACGGCGCAGGGGTTCCGGTCAGCCCGGAGGAGAACACCCAGATGATGCTGTACGCCTTGGGGGCATGGCAGCTCTTCCAGAGCACCGACGACATCCAGACCGTGCGCATGACCATCGTGCAGCCCCGCATCCAGAGCGAGCCGGAGACCTGGGAGATTCCGGCAGACCAGCTGCTCGACTGGGCAGAAAACACGCTCAAGCCCACCGCCAAGCTGGCGTGGGAGGGCAAGGGCGAGCTGAACCCCGGCGAAAAGCAATGCCGGTGGTGCAGAGCAAAACCCCAGTGCCGCGCCTGGAAAGACAAGTACGGTCCGCTGGCAGACTTTGTGGCTGAGACCATCCCGGAGGCCAGGGATCCGCGGCTGCTCACCGATGAAGAAATCGGCGACTGGCTGACCCAGGTGCTGGGCCTGGCAGACTACGCCAAATGCCTGCAGGACTATGCGCAGCAACAGCTGCAGCAAGGCGCAGTCATCCCCGGCTGGAAGCTGGTGGAGGGGCGCAGCACCCGGCGTTTCACCGACCAGGATGCAGCGTTCAGGGCCATGGAAGCCAGCGGCATCCAGGAAGCCATGCTGTACGAACGCAGCCCTATCAGCCTGACGGCAGCGGAAAAGCTGCTGGGCAAAAAGCACTTTGCAGAGGTCTGCGGCACCTACATTGAGAAACCCAAAGGCAAACCCACCCTGGCCCCAGAGAGCGATAAAAGGCCGGCTTATAACCCGGCGGATGGATTCGAGGTGGTCAAGGAATGACGCCCCTTCAAAACTGTATCCACAGTAACCCCCACCTCATAAAATATAATCGTCCTTACCACGGGTACGTTTACTTCATTTCCGACGGAGATGCAGTAAAAGTAGGGCTCTCTCGATCCACTGCTATGATTCGCATTGGTACCCTGCAAGTCGGGAACCCACGGCAACTGCGGATGATAGCAGCCCTCCCTACTGACGAACCAGAAGACCTAGAAGACCTCATCCACAAAGCACTACAAGATCGACTGATTCGTGGGGAATGGTATCGCCTACAGCCAGACGACCTCAACTGGATTCATGCGAACTTCAGCCCACTAAAACTCCCCGCTTTCGCCGTCGCAGCGTGTACATCAGGGAAAGCCTACGCCTGGTTTGGCTCTTCCAATCAGATGGCCCCCTCTTTCACACTAACTGACATTTAATAAGGAAGGAACACATTATGAACGCTAACGAAATCATTATCCCCTGCCGTCTTTCTTACGCCAACATTTGGGAGGCCCGCCAGAGCATGGAGGGCGACAAGATGCAGTACAGCTGCTGCCTTCTGATTCCCAAATCCGACACCGCAACCGTCCAGCGCATCCAGGCCATGATGGCAAAGATCGAGGCCGAAGCGGTAGGCACCAAGTGGGGCGGCAAGAAGCCGGTCAGCTACGCCCACCCGCTGCTGCGCGACGGCGATACCGACCCCACCAAGGGCGGCGATTCCAACTACGCTGGCTGCTGGTTCATGAACGCCAAGGCCAACACGGATCACCGCCCGCAGATTGTAGATCGGAGCTGCAACCCCTGCATGGACCGCGACGAAGTGTACAGCGGCTGCTACGCCGACGTCAAGGTGAGCATCTATGCCTACAACAACCCCAAAGGCGGCAAGGGCATCTCGGCAGGCTTGGTAGCCATCCGGAAAACCAAGGATGGACCGCGCCTGGGTGGTGACACCGGTCTGGACGGCTTCGAGCCTCTCCCCCCGGAGGTCGAGGATATGCTGGGCTGATACCCGGCACGGAGGTACATCTTCATGATTCTTACGGTGGACTTGGAAACTTACAGTCCCCAGGACATCGGCAAGGTAGGAGCATACCGCTACGCGCAGGACCCGGACTTTGAAATTCTGCTTTGCAGCCTTGCCGTGGACGATGGCAAGGTGCGGATTTACGACCCCGCCTACGCGGAAAGCTGGTTCGAACTGAAAAATCTCCAGAACATATTCTTCGACCCCCGCTACACCAAGCGGGCCTGGAACGCCGCCTTTGAATGGTGGTGCTTAAGCGAATACTTCCACCTGACCCAACAGCAGCGTGAAGATTGGCTGGAGCAGTGGGAAGACAGCATGGTTCACGCCATGTACTGCGGTCTGCCCGCCAGCCTGAAAGACGCAGGCAAAGCCCTCCAGTTGCCCGACGACAAAGCCAAGATGCGGGAGGGCAAGGCCCTGATCCGTTACTTCTGCTGCCCCTGCAAGCCAACCAAGGCCAACGGTGGCCGCATCCGTAACCTGCCAAGTTACGACCCCGCCAAGTGGCAGATTTTCAGACAGTACAATATCCGCGACGTTGAGACTGAAAGACACATTGACCACCTGCTGGAGCCTTTCAAGGTGCCGGATTTCATCTGGCGGCAGTGGCGGGACGACGTGCGGATGAACAGCCGCGGGATTGCCACCGACCGTGAGCTGACCAGCGGCGCGCTTTGGTGTGGTGCCCAGTACAGTTCTGAGCTGTACCAGGAAGCCAAGCAGATCACCAACCTGGGTAACCCCAACAGCCCCGCACAACTCCTGGGCTGGCTGGAAGACAGCGGCACAAAGCTGCCAGACCTGCAAAAAGCTACAGTGGCCGAAGCCCTGAAAGCCCCCCAGCCCGCGAACGTGCGCCGGGTTTTGGAGCTTCGGCAAGCCCTGGGGAAATCATCCCTCAAGAAATACGATGCCATCCAGGCGGCCACAGGCCCCGACGGGCGCATCCGCGGAACATTGCAGTTCTATGGTGCAACCCGGACGGGACGCTGGGCAGGCAGGCTGCTCCAAGTGCAGAACCTGCCTCGGACTTACCTCAAGCACCAGGACGAAGTGCGCGAGCTCATCAAGGCCAAGAACCTGACCGCGCTGGAGATGATCTACGGCGACGTCAGCGACGTACTGAGCCAGATGATCCGCACCGCGCTGATTCCAGAGCCGGGCAAGGTATTCATCGACGCAGACTTCTCCGCCATCGAAGCCCGGCTGATTGCCTGGGAAGCTGGCGAGGAATGGGTGCTGGACGTTTTCAGGACGACCGGCAAGATTTACGAGACCACCGCGGCAAAAATGTTCGGTATTCCGGTGGAAACCATCGTCAAGGGCCACCCGAACTACAGCTACCGGCAGCGCGGCAAGGTTGCCACCCTGGCCCTGGGCTACCAGGGCGGAGTGGGTGCCATGCGCCGGATGGATACCAGCGGCGCGCTGAAAGACCTGCCGGATGAAGAAATCCAGGATATGGTCAACCGCTGGCGGCAGCAGAACCCCAAAATTGTAAATCTCTGGCGCAGCATGGAAGATGCAGCACGGCTGGCAATCAATAACAAACGCGGCTGGGCCGTCATCCCCGGCGTGTCCTTCCGTATGGAAGCAAGCACCACCGTCCCCTTCCCTTTTCTGACCATGAGCCTGCCAAGCGGGCGCAAACTGTACTACGCTGACCCCAAGATCACCGATGACGGGCACATCCACTACCGCGAACAGACCAACGCAGGCTGGCAGGACAGCGAAACCTACGGCGGCAAGCTGACCGAGAACCTGACACAGGCCATCGGCAGGGACTGCCTGGAGTTTGCCCTCGACAACTTGAAAGCGGCTGGGTACAAGGTAGTTTTCCATATTCACGATGAAGTGGTGGTGGAACACGGCACCGAAAACCCGGAAGCTGATCTCCAACGCATCCGAACCATTATGAGCCAGCCTGCGCCCTGGGCAAAGGGCCTGCCCCTCAATGCAGAGGGCTGGGTCGGGCAGTTCTTCACCAAGGACTGAACGGCGCAGGCAATGGTCCGAGCGGATAAGCGCCGGAAAGGCGGAGCCTGGATGCGCAGAGGCACGGATTTGCTTCGTAACGTGTGGGCGTCGCTGGGCGACGAGGCGCTGCGGAGTAGCAAAGCAGCACAGTGCATTGGCGCAGTTCGCTTAGTAAGGGCAAAGCGGGGCAGTGCAAAGCAATGAAATGCACCGGAATGGCCTAGTAAAGCTTAGCAACGATGCGCACCGGAATAGCAGCGCGACGTTCCGCACCGGAAAAGCTTGGACCAGCGAAGCTGAGGATATGCCTTGAGAAGCATGGCTGCGGCAATGCTTGTACCCGCAACGCGCCGGAAAAGCAAAGCCCTGTGCGGCTAAGGCATAGATATGCCAGGATTTGCATGGGAGATGCTACGCCTACCCAAGCACCGCGATGCACGGGATTGGCACAGAAAGGCAATGGCAACGCAGAGCATGGGCACTGGATGGCTTGGCACAGCACTGGAGAAGCATAGTGCCGAGGAGCTGTGGCGCGGAGACGAAACGGACCGCACCGGAAAAGCTACGCCTGCCCCGGACATGCGCGGGCGAAGCAGGGCAAAGCCACGGCAAAGAACCGCTGCACCACGCATTGGAACTGAATAGCAACCGATTTTACAAAAAAAAGGAGACAACTAAAAATGAAAGTACGTATTAATTTGTTGGAAGAAGCCCTGGGCAGCAGCCCCAGCAATGAGGATCTGATGGGCACTTACATCGCCAGCAAGGCCCCCACGGAGGATCTTACCTCGGAGGAAATCGACAACATCAAGGCCCAGAACGCAGAGGACCGCATCACAGTATTCCCCAAGCAGGCGGACGGTACACCGTTCATCTACGACTACCAGATCAAAGGCATGCTCAAGGATTCCTGCAAAGCACTGGCGGCAGCTGGCAAGGCTGGGTACCCCGGCGGCAAGGCCTGCGCAGGCCTGAAAGCCTACAAAAAAGCCATCGACGGCCTGATTTTTGTGTACCCCCGCGAGATTCCCTACGACCTTCACGGCCTCAAGATGGGCTACTGCGAACGCCCGCTCCGAGCCAGCACCCCGCAGGGCGAACGCGTCAGCATCGCCAAGAGCGAGAGCGTACCTGCCGGGTCAACGGTAGAGTTTGAAATCGAGTGCCTGGATCCCGGCCTGGAAGCTATGGTGCGCGAATGCCTGAACTACGGCACCAAGCGCGGACTGGGCCAGTGGCGCAACTCCGGCAAGGGCCGCTACGAGTGGGAGGAACTGTAAAATGACGAAACTTCCTGAAATCCATCCTTGCATCTGCGGCCAAACAGCCGGCCCTTTGCTGAACTGGGTACACCCTGTACATACCAAGGGATACCTGGTCGCCTGCACCCGCTGCGGGCGGGCCGGGCACCTGGGTGCCACTAAGGCGCAGGCCATCGAGCGCTGGAACGCTGCAACTGACCCAGGTAATACCGATAAGCCCTGGCCCCACTTTGAGGACTTCCCCTTCCGCTTTGATGCCATGGAGGTAGCCCCGCAATGACAATTCTGGAAACCCTCGGCACCGAAGCCGTTCTGGAACAGCTGGCGGAGGAAGCCAGCGAGTTGTCCCAAGCTGCACTCAAGCTGGCCCGCAAGCTGCGCGGGGTGAACCCTACCCCAAAGACCGAGCAGGAATGCTGGAACGCTCTTCTTGAAGAAATAGCAGACGTTCAGGTTGCCGAGGAACAGCTCCAGCTCAAAGGAAGCCAAGACTTTGCTATTGAAGAGATGGTCCGGGCAAAAACTCGTCGCTGGAAACAGCGCCTGCTGGCAAGGGAGGAAAACAACGATGAAAGCACATATCCCGGTAAACCGGAAAACCCGTGATGAACTGGAGGCCATCGGCCAAAAAGCCGTTGAACGCGAACGGCAGGACATCGCCACGCGGTGCCTGTACATTGTTTTGCTGGCCTGCTGGCAGACCGGACTAGCCCCGCGCACCATGCGCCGGATTAAGGCCTCCATCCCGGCGGTCACTGAGAAGTTCGCCGCTTACCGCACAGAACAGCTGGCGGATCTCTGGGCTAAGACATTGCTGGATGGCGCCGGGGTGGACGTCCCAGAAACCACAGAGCCATTATAGGAGGATCGTAACATGCGATTGAGCATCGGCACCAGCCGAACCGATAAAGTATGGAAGCAGGTGGACTGGACCTGGCCGCAGTTCATCGAGGAAGCCCGCAGACATCGCACCGTGGGCACCGAAACCCACGCAGAGTACATGGCCATGTCCAAATCCAAGCAAGACCTGCTCAAGGACAACGGCGGCTTTGTGGCCGCGGCTTTGGCAGAGGGCCGTCGCAAACGCGGCTGCTGCCAGACCCGCAGCATGGTAACCCTGGACATTGACAACGCTCAGAGCGGCACCACAGAGGATCTGTGCCAGACCGTGGAGGGGCTCGGCTGCGACTACCTGATCTACAGCACCCGCAAGCACAACCCGCAGCACCCGCGCATCCGGATCATTATCCCCATCGACCGACCGGTCAGCGCGGATGAATACCAGCCCATTGCCAGGGCAGCGGCGCAGACCATCGACCCGCTGATGAGCACCCTGGACCCGACAACCTTTGAAGCTGAGCGCCTCATGTACTGGCCCAGCGCCAGCAGCGACAGTGAAACGGTCTTTCTCAGCGCCAGCCATGGCAAAGCATTGCCGGCAGATGCCCTGCTTGCCACCTATGCAGACTGGCACGATGCCGCAACCTGGCCCCTGTGCCCCTCTGAGCGCACGCCAAAGCGGCCAGGCGGCAAACAGGCTGACCCCACCCAGAAACAGGGCCTGGTGGGGGCTTTCTGCCGGGTGTACGACGTGCCCGCAGCCCTGGACAAGTTCCTGCCGGATACTTACTCCGAAGCTTCCTCCGGGCGGTACACTTACACCAAAGGCAGCACCACCGGCGGCGCGATTCTGTACGATGACGGCAAATTCCTGTACAGCCACCACAGCACAGACCCCGCAGGCGGCAAGCTGGTCAATGCCTGGGACCTGGTCCGCATCCATTTGTTCGGCGAGCAGGACCTCGACGCGCAGCCGGACACCCCCGTAACCCGACTGCCCAGCTACGCTGCTATGGCTGAACTGGCCATGCACGACCCGGTCGTCTACAGCACACTATCCGAAGAAAACCTCCAGCACGCCATGGAGGGATTCACACCGGTGGAAGATAACGAGGCGGAGGATTGGCACAGCAGGCTGGAGGTAAACGCCAAAGGCCAGCTGCTCTGCACCAGCCAAAACATGCGGCTGCTGATCCACAATGACCCGCTGCTTGCAGGCAAGGTCTGGGATGATTTGTTTGCCCAGAGACGCAAATGCACCGGTCCCCTGCCCTGGGACAAGAACGCCGAGGAACGCTGGTGGACGGACAACGACGATGCCGGGCTGCGGTGGTATTTCGAGAGTGTACACCACCTCACCGGCACCGCCAAAATTGCAGACGCCATCGCGCTGGAAGCCTCGGCAGCAGCGCGGGACCCGGTGGTTGACTACCTGAACGGGCTGCACTGGGATGGAATTCCCCGCGTGGAAACCTTGTTCATTGACTACCTGGGCGCAGAGGATACCCCCTACACCCGCGCCGTAGCCCGCAAATGCCTGGCCGCAGCCGTAACCAGAGCGTTCCATCCAGGGGCAAAATATGACCAAGTAGTCATCTTTTCGGGCCCTCAAGGGATCGGTAAAAGCACTTTAGTGGCCCATTTGGGGCAAAAATGGTTCTCAGACAGTCTTACTTGCTTCGGAACCAAGGACGCCAGAGAGAGCATCCGCGGGGTCTGGCTGGTGGAGCTGGGCGAGCTGACAGCGCTGGACAAGAGCGAGAATGAAGCCGCCAAGCAGTTCATCAGCCAGCGCGAAGACGTCTACCGCCCCAGTTATGGCCGGAATACAGTCAATTACCCACGCCGGTGCATTTTCTTTGGCACCAGCAACAAGATCGAATTCCTGCGCGACCCGACAGGCAACCGCCGATTCTGGCCCATTGATACCTACAAGCACACCCCAGAGTACGACATCAAGGTTCTGGGCGAGGACCACTGGCTGCCGCAGACAGCAGTGGATCAAATCTGGGCGGAGGCAGTCGAGCTTTACCGGCAGGGTGAACCGCTGTACTTTAAAGGCGAGCAGGTCGAACAGGCGCAAGAAGTGCAACAGGAACACATGGAAGCCGACCCCTGGCAGGCCAAAATTCAGGCTTTTCTGGAAGCCGAGGTGCCCGTCGATTGGCGCACCGGATGGAATGCCGAGAGGCGCGAGCAGTGGTATGCAGGTACTCTCGTGGACAAGGCTTCGATCAACACGGCACCGAGAGATTACACCTGCGTGGCAGAAATCTGGGAGGAATGCTTAAACGGTCGGATTGAACGCATCACCACACGGGAGCAAAGACGCATCACGGCCAGCCTGGAGGCCCTGCCAGAATGGGAAAAAACCAACACGGTACAGCGCTTTGCGCCTTACGGCAGGCAGAAAGCATGGCACAAAAATCCATATCCCGTCGGTTGACGCTGAGAGGGCAAAAGTTGGTTGACATGGTTGACGCGGTTGACGCACTCGGTTGACGCAAATTTTACGATTTATCGCTATTATATTATTATGTCAACTAATGTCAACCAAATATTACTATAAAATATAAATAATAAATAAAGAAGGATTATACCCGCGTATACACACGTATAGGGTCTATTAGGGAAATTGGTTGCCACGGTTGACAAAATACCGAGGGAGAAAGAAAAACACATGCGAGAAAACGTCATAGAGCGAGCGCTCCGGGAGGCCATCAAGAAGCAAGGCGGATGGTGCCTGAAATTCATTTCACCAGGCACGGCAGGGGTGCCTGACCGAATCTGCCTGCTGCCCGGTGGGGTGATTGCCTTTGTGGAGCTGAAAGCCCCCGGCAGGCACATCAAGGATGGCAGCCTGCAGGAGTTCTGGGGCAAAGAGCTGGACCGAATGGATTTCCACTGGTGCGAAATCAACACCACGGAGGATGCCAAAGCTCTGGCCCGGTACCTTGGCAATTTGTCAAGGCTGCGCACCGGAAAGGAGGTCAGCCGGCGTGAATAACTTTATCCCCCACCCCTACCAGCAGGACTGCATCAACGCGGTCATTGAACGCCCCGGCGTGGCTCTTTGGCTGGAAATGGGCCTGGGCAAAACGGTGGTCACCCTAACCGCCATAGCCACGCTGCTGCAGCTGGGCGAGGTCAGCAAAGTGCTGATCGTTGCCCCCAAGAAAGTGGCGGAAGCAACCTGGCAGGACGAAATCAAGAAATGGGAACACCTGCAATGGCTGCGGACAAGCACAGTGCTGGGCACAGCACAGCAACGCGAGCGGGCCTTGTTAAAAAGAGCCGACATCTACATAACCAACCGGGACAGCGTCGTCTGGCTGGCAACGCGATACGGCAGGCGATGGCCCTTTGACATGGTAGTCCTGGATGAAGCGTCGAGCTTCAAGCACCACAGCACACAGCGGTTCAAAGCCCTGCGCCGGGTCCGGCCATTCATCCACCGGGTGGTGGAGCTCACCGGCACCCCCGCGCCGAAAGACTACATGGATTTGTGGGCGCAGGTGTACTTGCTGGACCAGGGGCAGCGGCTAGGCCAGCGCTTCACCCAGTACCGGGACAATTACTTCCAACCGGATAAGCGCAACGGGATGCAGGTGTACAGCTGGCGGCCCCGCAAAGGTGCCGAGGAGGTCATCCAGGCAAAGCTGGCGGACATTGCAATCAGCATCCAGGCAGCTGACCACCTGCACCTGCCGGACAAAATCATTGAGGATATCCCGGTGGTCTTTCCCGACAAGGACTGGCAGACCTACCAGGAGATGCAGACCGCCAAGCTGCTGGAAGTGGACAGCGAAACCATCACCGCGATGCAGGCAGCCACCCTGACCGGCAAGCTGCTCCAGTTGTGCAACGGCGCAATGTACGATGCAGAAAAGCAGGTCCACCGGCTGAACCACTGCAAGCTGGATGCCTTCCTGGAGCTCATCGACGCGCTGGACGGGCAGAAAGCCCTCGTTTTTTACGGTTTTGACTTTGATCGGGAACTTTTACAGGCAGAGCTGAAAACGCGGGAAAAGAGCCTCAGATTTGCCGTGCTGGCAGGCCGTGAGGAAGCTGATGCCTGGAACCGCGGTGAGCTGGACGTACTGCTGGCCCAGCCTGCCAGCTGCGCCTACGGGCTGAACCTCCAGGCAGGTGGGCACCACCTGATCTGGTACAGCCTGCCGTGGAACCTGGAGCTGTACGAGCAAGGCAACGCGCGGCTGTACAGACAGGGGCAGCAGCACCCCGTCATCATCCACAGGTTACTGGTCAAAAACGGTGCGGATGAATTGGTAGCCAGAGCGCTGGAGAGCAAGAGCGCCTGCCAGCAGGGGTTGATTCAGGGCATCAAGGCTCTGGCAGAGGAGGCGCGCAACGCAGCCGCGGAGAAAGGTGGTGGTGATTGATGGATATCCTGCTCTCGATCATTGGCAGCGCCATTCTGGCCGTGCTGCTGTCTGCCGCCTACACCGCCGGGGTCTGCGCCGGGAAAGCTGCCGCCCACCTGGAAGAGGACGACGAACCGAAAATCTACATGGATCATACGCATGGAGGTGAGGACGCATGACAATACGCCAGTTCCGGCGGTTAAGCCGAGCGCGTCGCCGCCAAATCATTGATGGCATAGAGGACCCGCTGACGCAACGGGTCCTCCGCTGCGCTTTTCTGGGGCCGGGCAAGCGCAGCTGGGTGCAGGTGGCACTCATCATCGGCGGGGACAACACGCCGAACACGGTCTGCCAGATCGCCCACAGAGGGCTGAATTCTGTCACATTTGACCACGAAAAACATGATACGATAGAACCATAGGCCCGATCACGCCTCTGGCAGAGCACTCCCCACTCACCCAAGCGTACCATGGCGGGCCACCCTCCCGGCAGCCTCTCAACGATGCGCAACCGCCGGGCGTTTTTTGAATTTTACCGAGGAGAGCACTCATGCCAAACGGAGGCAAGGATAACGGGCGGTTCAGGACCGCCACGCTGGTGAACTGGCACCTGCTGCCGGAGGTCGAGCTCACACCGGGCGGATTTGCCAAGATGCAGGCAGCCCCATGGCCGGAGGGCGTGGATACCATGGTGCGATTTAAGGACGCACTCAGCTGCGACTTCCGGGATGCCCAGGGCCTGCACTTTTACAGCGACGATTACCAGTTCGAGCGGGTCTGGACAAAGCCGGAGGTGTACCTGGAGCTTCTGGAGCAATTCGCCTTCGTGGTCGAGCCGGACTTCTCCATGTACCTGGATTTCCCGGAGCCACTCCAGAAATGGAACCACTACCGCAACCAGCTGCTGGGGGCCTGGTGGCAGGCACGCGGGCTGAACGTGATCCCCAGTGCCAGCTGGGCAGACAAGGCAAGCTTTGCCTGGACCTTTGAGGGACTGCCGGAGCACAGCACCGTGGCAATCAGCACGGTAGGCTGCGTCAAGGGCCGGGAGCTGTACGGCTACTTCATGGATGGTGTACGCGAGCTTTTCCGCCAGAAACAACCTACGGGCCTGCTGGTGTATGGCAAGCTCACGCCGGACATCGAGCAGGTGTGCAAGGACGCGGGCATCAAATACAAGAATTTCCCACACACGATGATGGGTGCGAGGTTCCTGACCAAGCAGTACACCAGGAAGCTGGCGCAGGCGGATAAAAACAAACGTAACTGTGCGCAAGATTGACTTACCTGCCAGAACGTGGTATAGTGAAGCCAGTCTGGTGAACCCACAGCGGTTCCCAAAGAAAGCGAAGTGAAGCACATGGCAAAAATCAGCGTTCTGCGCGGCAGCGTGGTGTACGCCGACACCGACGCCATCGTGAACGCCGCCAACGCGCAGCTGGCTGGCGGCAGCGGGGTATGCGGTGCCATTTTCACCGAGGCAGGCTGGGATGACATGCAGCGCGCCTGCAACCGCATCGGCGGGTGCCCCACCGGGCAGGCCGTCGTCACCTCAGGGTTCCGGCTCAAAGCCAAGTACGTCATTCACACGGTCGGCCCGATTTATTCAGGCACAACGAAAGACGCAGAACTCCTGCGCAGCGCCTATCGCAGCTGCCTGGAACGGGCAGAGGAACTGGGCCTGCACAGCATCGGGTTCTGCTCCATCAGTACAGGAATCTACGGGTACCCGCTGAATGAAGCAGTGAAGATTGCAGCGGATACCCTGCGCACCTTCCCCGCCAAGAGCCTGACCGACATCCGTGTCTACTGCTACGGCGAGCGCGAGTACCAGGCATTCACCAAAGAGCTCCGATAAACTCGTCACATTTGCCCCTAAAAACCATGATACGATGGATCCCCGTAACTAACTGGGAGGGTCGATCATGGGCAGAGGACGGCTGGGAAGCCAGCAAGGTGTACAGCGCACACTGGCGGCGAGACAGCAGGCCGCACAGCCACGATACCAGGTATCCGCACTGAGCGCTATGGATGATGCACATTTGTCGGTAGCGCTTGATGACATTTTTGTCAACACCCCGGTGGAAAGTAACCAGCAGGATACCGATACACAGCGCTTTTTCAACGCCATCGGCTGGTCGGATGAGCTGCCGGAAGTTGTAGATGACAACGCCTTCGCCCGTGCAGCTCTTGCTGCAAAACGGCGCGACGGGCGGAGCTTTCAAATGCTCTTTCATACGGATGGTACGCGACCTCACCTGGGCGTACCAGACGCACGGGTATACGCGGACCAGTTCATGAAAGGTAAACAGTTCCAGAGTGGAGGAGTGCATGGTGACGGCGCGTACTTTGCCTGCTCGGCAGATATCAGCTGGGGCTATGGTTTCGGTGAAAAATCTACCCAATTCAGGGCAGTTCTGAACGATAAGGCCAAAGTCATAAGCGAAAACCGGCTTGACACGATGATTGCAAGCTGGAAAAGAAAGCACCCAAAGGCGTATCGGAAACTTACAAATTGCGGCCAAGCTTACTACGGCAAAAATTCAGGCACCACCAGCGGCGTCCGGTCCGTATTTGCCGCAATGTTTGGGTACAACGTCATCAGATCCTCTCAGGCTGGGGGCACCTACACAATACCGAACCGCAGCGTCCTGACCGTGCACGAAAAAGTAATTCACCGTGACGAATGGAATCGGGGCGAGAAGTGGTAAGCGCAAAAGAGAACGGAGGAAACATCATGCAGCAAACTAAAAAATCCAGTCGCCAAGCGCAGACTGAAATGTCCCATAATCAAGCAGAGCTGATGGACATTCTATGGCAGAAAGAAAAGGCCGCGAAAAAGGCGGGCAAAAAGTGGACGCTTGCAGATCAGCAAAAAGTAACCTCCGCTTACTGGGCCAAGAAGAAAACCAAATAAATCTGTCACATTTCCCCTTCACCCGGATGGTATGATAATACCGCCGGGTGATTTTTCATTTTTGCGCCCTGCACCTCCGTTTTATGGCCCCGTGGTTTTCGGCCTCCCTTTCCCACGGGGCCGCTTTTTTATGCCCAAAAATCCCGTCACATTTGATGCTTGAAACCATGGTACGATAGAGGGAGAACCTATAAGCGGAGGACAAAACATGGAAGTTCAAACCTGGAAAATTGGTGACGTACACCCCTACAAGAACAACCCGCGCAACAACACCGCGGCAGTCAAGCCGGTAGCCAACAGCATCAAAGAATTTGGCTTTCAGCAGCCTATCGTAGTGGACAAGGACGGCGTGATCATCGTCGGGCACACCCGCTACAAGGCCGCCAAGATGCTCAAGCTGAAAGAGGTTCCGGTCGTGGTGGCGGCCAACCTTACCCCTGACCAGGTCAAGGCATACCGCGTGGCCGACAATTCCACCGGCGAGGTAGCGGTCTGGGACATTCCCCTGCTGAACGCAGAAATCCAGAGCCTGGACTATGACTTCGCCGATTTTGGCCTGAACGTTGCTGTACAGCAGGTGGACGGTGACGCCGAGGATGACGACTACGACATGGAGCTGCCGGAGGAACCCACCTGCCGCGTTGGCGACATCTGGCAGCTGGGCAACCACCGCCTGATGGTCGGCGACAGCACCGACCCTCGGTACGTCAACGCGCTCATGGGCAGCGAACAGGCGGATCTGCTGGTCACGGACCCGCCCTACAACGTGGACTACGAGGGCAGCAACGGCAAGAAAATCCAGAACGACAGTATGGACGAAAGCCAGTTCCGTCAGTTCCTGCTCCAGGCATACTGCTGCGCCTACGATGCCTGCCGCACCGGCGCAGCCGCGTACATCTTCCACGCAGACCTCGAGGGCGAAGCCTTCCGCGCCATGTTCCGGGAGGCAGGCTGGGAGCTGCACGGCTGCCTGATCTGGGTCAAGAATAGCCTGGTGCTGGGCCGCGCCGACTACCAGTACCAGCACGAACCCTGCCTGTATGGCTGGAAGCCGGGTGCAGGCCATTACTTCATCAATGACCGCACCAACACCACGGTCATTGATGACGCCAAGCCGGAGGACCTCAAGAAGATGAAGAAAGAGGATCTGCTGGCATGGGCCACACGTGTGCAGGAGTACCTGCAAAAGGAGCAGACGACCGTGCTGCGCTACGACAAGCCCGTCGCCAACAAAGAGCACCCGACGATGAAGCCGGTGCCCCTGGTCGGCCACCTCATCAAAAACAGCTCGAAGCCTGGACAAATCGTTCTGGATTTGTTCGGCGGCAGCGGCAGCACGCTGATTGCCTGCGAGCAGATGAACCGCCGCTGCTTTACGATGGAGTTTGACCCGCAGTACGCCGACGCCATCATCGACCGCTGGCAGCAGTTCACGGGCCGTGAGGCGGTCAAACTGAACTGATGCGACAAGTTACCCACAGAAACATTAAGGCCCCACAGAGCGCCGCTACGGAGGAGGTGTGAGCATTGCCGAAAAAACGCCCAAAGGCCGAGGACTGGACTGACCCCACGGGCCTTCTGCTCCTCCAGAGTTGGGCGCAGCAGGGGTTATCGCAGGAAGAAATCTGCACCAACATGGAACGTCTGCGCGGTGTGCCCATCGCCCCACGAACCCTGCGGCGCTGGATTGCCAAGTACCCGGCCACCATCGGGGTTGCGTTCAACAATGGCCGGGAAGCCTCCATCGCCATCGTGGAGAACGCGCTTTTTCAGAAAGCATCCAAGGGCGACCTGGGCGCGATCTGTTTTTATCTCAAAAATAAGTGCCCGGATCGCTGGAGCGAGCACCCAGAGCTGCGGGGCATGAGCGGAAAGGTGGTATTCATCGATGACATACCAGCAACGAAACCGCCGGACACTGCCGATCAGCAGCAATCCGGAGGTACGGCTGACCAGCCTGATCATTCCTGAGTACTACGCTGCCCACACCGCGGTATGGAGCGGAAATTACACCGAGTACCTGGGTGACGGCGGGCGTGGTTCGCTCAAGTCCACCTTTGCCGCAACCGAGCACATCCTGCTCATTATGCGGGTGCCGGACATCCACGGCATCGTCCTGCGTAAAGTCGCCAACACCATCGTGACCTCCGTCTGGCCGGAATACAACCGCGTCATTGACCGCATGGGCATCCGCCACCTCTGGAAACAGACCAAGAAGCCCTACACCCTGGAGTACCTGCCCACCGGGCAGACCATCCAGTTCTACGGCCTGGACGACCCCGGCAAGCTGAAATCCCTGGCCGCACCGTTTGGCTACTTTGGCGTGGCCCACTTTGAGGAATTCGACCAGTACGACGGAGAGGAAGAAATCCGAAACGTCGAACAGTCTGTATTCCGCGGCGGTCCCTTCGCCTTTGCCTTCAAGACCTTCAACTCCCCTGCTATGGCCCGCCATTGGGTCAACCGCTACAAGCGAGAGCCCAAGCCCCGGCAGTTCCGGCATCATACCACCTACCTGACCACCCCCGCAGACTGGCTGGGTCCGAAGTTCTTTGATGAGGCCGAGGTCCTGAAACAGCGGGACCCCATCGCCTACGCGCATGAATACCTGGGCGAGGTGGTGGGGTGCGGCACACAGGTATTTGATAACCTGGAAATCCGGGAAATTTCGCGCGAAGAAATCTCCCAGTTCGACCGGACCTACTGCGGCCTGGACTGGGGCTGGTACCCTGACCCGAACCACTTCGGCGAGATGGCCTACAGCAGCCCTAAACGGACACTGTACATTTTTGCCGAGCACCGTGCCACCCGCGAAAAGGATGAAGACCTGGCCCGCGTTCTGGAACCGTGGAAGAACAAAGAAATCATTGCCGACAGCGCAGGCAACAAAAGCATTGCAACCCTGCGGGACCTGGGCTTTCGCGGTCTGCGCGGCTGCCATAAGTACAGCGCCCATGGCGGTACCAGCGTAACGGACGGCATGAAATGGCTGCAAAGCCGCGCCAAAATTGTCATTGACCCGGTGCGCTGCCCGCATACTGCGCGGGAATTCAGCGAGTACGAGTACCCCATCGATAAGAAAACCCAGGAAGTCCAAAACACCTACATCGACGCGGACAACCACAGCATCGACATGGTGCGCTACGCCATGGAACCGATATGGCAGAAACGAGGAGTGCGAAACGCATGATTGACTTTAACCAGATTGAACAAGAGCTCGGCGTGCAGACCCTCATGACCGATAAGCAGCAGGCCGCCATCGAGAACTGGTACCGCGTGGCCATCATGGGAGAAGCCTGCGACCGGAACCCGGATACCAAAGCCCTGGGCCTGCCTGCTGCAATCTGTACAGAGCTTGCCCGGCTTACCACGCTGGAGCTGGAAATCAACGTCCAGGGCAGCCAGCGCGCGGACTGGATCAACCGCAAAATGCAGAAGGTCATGAGCCCCCGCAGGCGCAGAATCCTGTCCGTGGCCCTGGCCCTGGGCAGCGGCGCCTGGAAGCCCTACCAGGCCGGAAACGACATCGGGGTGAGCTTTGTAAGCGCCGACAGCATCTACCCGATCAGCACCAACGCCGACGGTGATCTGACGGAGGTCGTATTTGTAAACCGCATCCAGGATAGCGAAAAAGTGTACAACCGCCTGGAATGGATGCACGTTCTGCTCGGCCCGGAGGATTACCACGACAAAGAGCGGGACATCCTGGAATCCCGCGACGTTACCGCCGCGGCAGAATACCCCTGTGTACAGGTTATCAACCTGGCTTTTATGAGCACCACCCACAACGAGCTGGGCACCGCCATCGGGCTGGATGCCCGCCCAGAGTGGAAAGACGTAGAACCCATCGCCTACCTGCCCGGGCTGGATAAAGTGCCCTGCGGTTATTTCGTCACACCCATTGTCAATACAGTGGACCCCAACAATGAGCTGGGCGCTGCCATTTTTGCTCCGGGCATCCCGGAGATCATCGACGCCGACGTACAGTTCACCCGCCTGGATTGGGAGTACGAGGGCGGCGAGCTTGGTGTAGACGTGGATGGAAACTACCTTGTCCCCATCGGCGAAAACGGTGCGCCCATCTCGGATGAGGAAAGCCTGCGCCGCTTTGGCGTTCCCGCCCAGGCGCTCAACAAACGCGCTCCGGAACATGCCCAGCGTTTGTTCCGCGGCATGAACATCAACACGGGCATTGCAGACGGCGGAACCTTTTACCAGATTTTCGCCCCCAGCCTGCGCGATGGCAACTATCTGAGTGGCCTGAACCAGTATCTGCGGCACGTTGAGAGTAAATGCGGCTTGAGCTTCGGCGTTCTCTCCCAAGTCGCCGAGACCGAAAAGACCGCAACCGAAATCATCAGCAGCCGCCAAAAGCTATACGCGACCGTCAGCGATATTCAGGCCGCGCTGGAGGACACACTGCGTGGGTTGATTGCCGCCCTTGACTTCTGGGCAGATCAGCTGGATACCGTGCCTGCCGGAGCAGGTGCGCCTGAAATTTCTTTTAAGTGGGACGATTCCATCATCATCGATCGGCAGACCGAAATGACGCAGTGGCAGGCAGAGCTCCAGCTCGGCCTGCGCAGCAAGGTAGAATACCGCCAGCATTTCTATGGCGAGGACGAAGCCACTGCGCAGCAGGCCATTGCCGCCATTCAGCAGGAATCCATGGCGACCGACATTTTACAGGGGGTGCTTACCAATGGCAGCAGCCAAAACAAACAAAAAGCCAGCTCCGGGAAAAAGAGTAGCGGAAAAGCTTGATGAGCTCCGACTGAACGCGGGGGTCGCCCGCAGCATGACCGCCTGGGGCCGCTATGAGGGCGCGTGCGACGCTTTACGGTGGCTGGGGTATAAAATTACCATCGAGGGCGGCAAGCACCGCGTGGAGCCTTGCTGAGGCCAGAGCAGGTCGAGGATTACGCCCAGCGGTGCGCGGCAGCGTTTGACGACCTGGAGCTGGGCATCCTCCTGGACATAGCACGCCGAATTGCCAATGCCAACTACATGACCGAGGGGGCCCAGTGGCAGGCCGAGCGCGCTCAGGCACTCGGTGCCAGCCGCAAACACCTAGCAGCGCGCATGGAGCAGCTCATGGCGGA
>OIYG01000805.1_pt1 | contig 27462 bp, 35 predicted proteins | sample 1587861 | NCBI WGS metagenome assembly OIYG01 (sample SAMN03283272) | human gut metagenome | biome: human-associated habitat; material: feces | host: Homo sapiens | place: Peru | collected 2012 | reverse complement strand
TAGTTATAGAAGATAAAGAAGGAAATCAATTTGTATGGATTCCAGTAGAATATACAGCGACAGGAACAAAAGATACAAATGGTTTAGATACAGGATTTACATCTGTGTTTAAAAGAGGATCTGCAGAGGAAACTTCAAGTGGTTCTGGTATATATAAAATGACAGGAACAGTTGACTCAGACTACACGGAACCGTATGCGGGTGGATATGCAACAGAGGAACAAGAATACTATGCAATGATGCAGTCAGTGCAAAAGTATAACGGCTTTTATATAGCTCGCTTTGAAGCGGGAGATGGTGAGGCAACGACTGAAAGAACAAGTGTCACAGTGGCTCATAAGGTAGTCAGTAAAAAAGGAGCATATGTGTATAATTATGTGCCATGGGGAGCTGCTACGAATGATACATCAGCTCAGACAAAAGATGGTGTATCAAATGTCGAGGGAGTAGTTGAGTTGTCTAAAAACATGTATAAAAATAGCAGTTCTGTAGTGTCTACATTATGTTATGGAATACAATGGGATACGATAATGAATTTTGTATCAGATGAAACTCATAATATTACTAATTCACAATCGTGGGGCAATTATGGTACATTTGCAGGTAGTGCTGATATGAATTATATGACTGGTAGTAATGAGGCGTGGAAAGCTAAGAATATATATGATTTAGCAGGAAATGTGGGAGAATGGACGATGGAAGCGTCTTCGATGGTATATCGTAATAATCGTGGGGGTAGCTTTAAAGATGTTGGAATTGAAAGTGGCCAAGCTACATCCAATCGTAGCTTAAGTGGAAGTGCGACTAATGCAGAAAATGGACTTGGTTTCCGTCCAGCACTTTATATAAAATAACAAAAATTAAGTAATAGAATTGAGTAAAACTTTCAGGCAAAATAGGAAGTTTACTCAATTTTTTTGTATATGGTAAAAGTAATGTTACATGTAAACAATTATAATATAAAAATATTTTAATAATCTTTTTTTAGTATTGAAATAATTAGAATATATGGTATATTATTACTTATCAAAGATAGGTGATAAATTTGGATATATTGAATAAAAAATGGTTTAAAATTTTACTTAAAATAACAATTGTTGTTGTATTGCTTGTAGTTGTTTGCTTAGTGTGGAAAAAAATTGTAACTAAAGATTCTAGTATTCCGGATAATATAAGATTTAGCAAAGATTACACACAGGTTTCAGAAGACAACATATATAAATATGCAAGTAAGAAAGAAGTGTTAAGTGCATTTGATTCTGAAAAAGCAGTTGTATTCTTTGGTTTCCCTGAGTGCAAATGGTGTCAAGCATATGTAAAACTTTTAAATGATATAGCAAAAGAATATGGTGTTAATGAAATCTTATATTACAACATAAAATATGATAGAAGTAAAAATACTAAATTTTATAAACAGGTACAGGAATTAACAAAAGATTATTTGCAAGAAGATGAAGAAGGTATTCCTAGAATGTATGTACCCGATGTGTATTTTATAAAGGATGGGAAAATAATAGGTCACAATAATGACACAAGTATGATTTCTAAAATGGAATTAGAAGAATATTATACTAAGGAAAATACAGAAATATTAGAAAACAAGTTAAGTAATTTATTTAAAGAAATATCTAACTGTGATGATGAAAAAGGTTGTTAATTTAAGGCATAAAACTAGTCTCCTCTGAATATATATTTTATATATACAGAGGAGGTTTCTTTATATGGAGGAAAAAAAATTAAAAAATCATAATATTATAATGGAGAATAGGGAAAAAGCCAATATTACTGGAGTGTTAGATATACATAGCTTTGATGATGAATTGATACTAGCCGAAACTGAGGATGGTATTCTAACTATAAAGGGAAATGATTTAAAAATGAATAAATTGAATTTAGACAATAACGAACTTATAGTTGAGGGCAAAATAGTAGCTCTTATATATAGTGATAATGTTCAAGAGAAAAAAGGTGGAATGTTTGGAAAAATATTTAAATAGAAGGTAGATTATGGAGTTGCATCAAGAAACAATTTCATTTTTAACATTCATTTTAGTAGGTGTGATTTATGGTATAATTTTTGATTTTTTTAGGGCACTTAGAAAAGTAAAAAAGCCGAAAGATTTTGTAGTGTCTATACAAGACATATTGTATTTTATTATAGTGGGTATTATTCTAGTAGTTACAATGTGTACGCGTACTTTAAATGGAATAAGAATTTACTCAATTCTTTCAATATTACTTGGAGTAGTCATATATATGAGCACTCTAAGTCATAAAATGGAAAAAATATTTATTGGTTTGATTAAAGCATTTAATAGTATAGTTGCGTTTATATTTATACCATTAGATATATTTAGACAAATATTTGCAAAACAAATAAAATTTTTTAAAAATATTGTAATTAAATGTTGCAAAAGAATTTTTAATGTGATAAATTTTAGTTACTTAAATGTATTTCAAAAGAAAAATAAATTGGTAACAAAAGAAGGTGCGATATGCCAAGAGCAGGGAGTGTTTCACAAGATAAAAAGAAAAAAAAGAAAATAGAACTAGATTATGTTAGAATTATTCTAGTTGTGTTTCTTGTTTATTTTGCATATACATTTATTGCTCAGCAGTTTAGCATAAATGAATATGATGTCAAGATTGCAGATATACAGTCTAAAATAGAAAATGAGAACGATAGAGTAGAAGAAATAAATACCCTTAAAACTAAAGCTAACACAGTTGAGTTTATAGAAGATGTTGCTAGAAGTGAATTAGGACTAATTAAACCATATGAAAAAGTTTTTATAGATGTAAATAAATAGTGCTTCGTATTTCATGAAGCACTATTTATTTATTTCAAACTCTACAGTTACCTTTTCACCATCACAATTAGATTTAATTGTAATATCCGAATCAAGCGTGTTTTTAAACTTTAAATCCACATATGGGTAGCATATGGTTGCATCTTTTCCTTGTGCGACATAGTCAACAGGAGCGCTATGTTCATTTCTTTCAACTATTTCTAATTTAGCCATTAAAGCAGCATTGTATAATGTTGAACTTACCTGGCAAATTCCGCCACCTACTATTTTAATTATTTTTCCATCAGAATCAAAACCGGTGGATTCAGTATATCCCTGAGCTTCATTAAATGGTCCTAACGTATCGTTAAACGAAAATGTTTCACCAGATTTAATTACAACGGAGTTTAAGTATTTGCAACCAGTTGTTATGTTGTGTGTACGCTCTTCATTTGGATATGTTATATTTGTGGTAAAACTTGCGATACATCTAGGTAATTCTTCTTTTTTTTCTTCAATTTTTATTTTACTTTCATTTTCCTCATTATATATATTGGAATTTCGCTTATCACTTGAAGGTGTTTTGTTTAATTTAATTACAGCAAATATTGCTAAAGATATTAACATTACTAATAGTATTGTTAAAATTGTATTCTTATGTTCCATAATTTCACCTATATGTATTATGAACAAAAGGTATAAAAATAATCTAAAAAGTTAACAATTATCGTTAAAACAAAATAATAAAATTAAAATTACTATTCCTATAACTATCCATAAGAAGCAGTTATTTCCTGTGTTGCATGGATTATTTGAACAACCAGTTTGAGTACACATGTTTGAATAATCATTAGTGCAAGAACAACAATTATTATTCATAAAATACCTCCTTAAAATTTCTATTAAGTGTTTTTATCCTAAATACGTTAAACATTCTTTAAGATATATTATACAACGGACAAATTTTATGTTACTTGTTTTTACTCATTTTTTGTGCTTGTGAAATGAGCCACAATATACTGTGAAATTATATACGATGTAATAATTTGTTTGGAATAAGCAAGTGGTGCAAGAAAATTGACGTTTAGCGGCAAGTATCACAAATAATTATTTGAATGATATATAATAATCTCAGAGGGACAGGTATGGTAGAAAAATTAAGCAATGGAATACTTTACTTTTTAACCAAAAATGAAGTTGTTGAACCTGAGAAAAAAGAAGTGCTACTGTTTGGAATAACTAGAATAGTAGAAGATATTCCAAAAACCATAGGAATAATATTTATAGCGTTAGTGTTAAATATTATAAAAGAAATGTTAATAGTAACCCTTGTTATAATGCTATATAAAACCTTCGTAGGTGGTGTTCATGCAAAGACAAATCTAGGTTGTTTCGTGAGTTCCGTAATATTTTATTTAGCAACAATATATATTTCAAAAAACTTTAATTTTAATAGTAATATTCAACTATTGTTTTTGGTACTTAATTATGAGTTTTCAATATATTGTATATGGGTATATGCTCCAGCAGACGTTCCTGAAATTCCAAAAATAAACGAAAAATTAAGAAAATCCACTAAGCTAAAAGCTATTGTAGCGTTAAATGTTATATACATATTTACGTTATTTGGTATTAAAGATGTAGAAGTTCAAAAACTAATACTGTTTTCAGTATTTAGTATAAATTTAATGACGACAAGGACAATGTATAAATTATTCAAGAATCAATATGGGTATGAAACATATTTCCCATATGGTGAATAAATCGGAAATTGAAATATCAGCCATGGAGATATTTTAAATTTTAAAGTAAATAAGGAGGAAAATTCTATGAAAAAGCTAATAGCAAAATTAGTAGAAGCTTATGCTAAATCTACAACTACAACTAGTGTTTTTTGGTATTTCCACGCACCAAAAGCCCCAAAAAGTTTAATAAAATAAATAGTATTGATGAAGTAATAAATGTAGCATAAATGATGTAAAACATTAGCCGACAAAAAAGCCTCACAAGTAATGTGAGGCTGATATTTATTTGAAAATTTTAATTTTTTGAGTAAACAATAATTTGTTTTGATCAATTGATGTTGTAATAATTCCTTGGTTATATTTATCAAATATTTTTCTTACTTCATATAATCCAAAACCTGATGGATTTTCTTTTGAAGAGTAGTTTTTCGTGAAAATCTTATCTAAGGGTATGTCTGTATTTTTAATAGAGTTAGAAATTATAATTTCATCATATAGGTTGTCTGGTGATGTATGAATTGTTAATATCAATTCTTTAGCCTCCGTTTCTGTACCAGCTTCTATAGCATTGTCTATTAGTATACCTAAAACTCTTGAAAGTTCGAAACTTGGAAAGTTTATATTTGCAACATCAGCCGAAATATCTAATGTTAGTTTCATGTTATTTTCTCTTGCTACCAGGATTTTATTTACAACAACTCCATATATTGCAGGATCATTTAGTACTTTAGGTGACAGTATGGATAATACATTTATATCATTAAAACCAATAACTAGATTTTGACAAAATTCCTTTGCTCCTTCAGTATCGTTTAGTGCAATGTATCCAAGAATAGCTTGTACAATATTACCCATGTCATGTTTAAAACCTCTAACGCCTTCGTTTACTTTCGTAAGAGTTTGATTATGAATAATTGTGTTTTCTAGCTTTAATTCAGTTTCTTTTTGTTTTATGGTACTTTTGATATTATATATACTTACTACAGAAATTACACATAGCTGTAAAATATTAACTAGTATTATTGTATTTGAACAATCAAAGTCAGATTTTATTAAGAGTGCCATTGAAGGAATTAGACAAATAATTATAGCAATACATTGAGGTACCATATATCTTCCTAGATTATTTGTATTAGTCAGTTTAAACACTATTTTTGTATATGCTTTAAATACGAAATATGTAAATATAAAACATATCATAGACATCAACAAAACAATTAGCATATTATAAATAGCACTTGATTTAACTGTTTGAGGCTCAAATCCTAAAGTTTTTATAGCTATGATTATAAGAAGTTCAAATAAAGCAAAAATGATCATAACTATTACGGTAGAAAGAGAGGCTTGTATAAATTTGATTTTATATATGTATTTGGTTCCAATGGAAAATATTATAATTGCTACAAGTGAACGTAACCAAGTTATTTCAATAAAAAGATTAGTTATTGAATGTACAGCAAAAATCACAAGACTTAGCAAAAGTTCTTTACATATTTTGTTTGGCTGAAATGTTCTTGTTACAATACAAGATATTACGTATAACATATACGCTATTGTAATAGATTCTGTATAAATCGATATATAATTTAAAATTGTGTAAAGTATGTTCATTTTTTGAATTTTCCCCCTTAATATGATTTTAACTGCCCAAGTGGACAGCTAAGTTTATTACCAAACAAAATTATCTTTTCATTTTTATTGATACTTTGAATATTGTTCTGGTTAACAATATATGAGCGATGAACTCTTATAAAGTCTTTCGGCAATATTTCTTGCATATTGTTCAAAGAATAATTTGTTTCAAATGTATCACAAGCTGTGTATACTTTTGTTTTGGATTTATTCCTTTCTATGAAAAGAATATCCTTAGCACGTATTGATTCAGATTTATTCAAATGAATAAAATTATTTGACTCGTGGGAAAACTCGGATTTCAGTCTAAGCATAATAGGAGCAGTTGATTGGATGGTTATAGGTTTTAGTACGTATCCAAATGTTTTGCATTGATATGCCAGCAGAGAATATTCAAAGAATGCAGTTATAAATATTAGAGAAAAATCTTTATTTAGAACTCGTAACTCATTAGCAAAAACAATCCCGTTTTTGCCCTTAGATTTAAATTCAATATCTAGAAACAATATATCTATTTCATGATTCATAATTTTTTCTTTAATTAACTCTTGGTCGCTTGTTACCAAAACAATTTCAGCCTCAAAATTTGTATTGATTATTTGAGCCTCAATAATTTTTGAAGTATATTTTAAACTATTTAAATCGTCATCACATAGACCAATTCTTAACATATTACTAATCTCCGTTTCAACAACAATTATATGTTATAATCAAAAGCCTCCTATTTCAAGTTTAATTTTGCAATCTGTTAGCGTGTAAAATTATACATGTGATTTGTGAAACTTTTAGTTACATAAATATTTTTTATTCGCATAAAAAATGTATGGTTTGAATAGAATTATTAGCGAGGAGGATCAAATGAAATTAAAAAAACACAAGAGTTTAATAAATATTAAGAAAATAAAAAAAGTAGAGAAGATTAAAGATAAGTATAAAGAAAAAATAACTAGGTTTTTAGAGATACCACAAGAACTAGTGGGAAATAGTACTAGACTATCTGTAGTTGAAAATAAAATGATATTTTTAGAAGGTAAAAATAAGATAGAGGATTATTATAGTCATTTTATTAAAATAAAAACAAGTAATCACACAATAATGATTGATGGAAAGAATATGGAAATACGCGGTATGGAAGACAGCGAGCTTGTAATAGAGGGAGACATTATTACAATTAGTTTTAATTGATAAGTGGAGGAGACAATGAAAATAAGTAATATTGCAAATTGTATAAAGACCACGCTAAAAGTTGAAGTTGAAGGATATTTTGTAGAAAGATTTATTAACTTATGCATAATAAATAAAGTAAATATATGGAACATAAAAAATGTTAATTCTGGAAAAATAAGCTTTTATTCTACACCTAAAGAAGTTAATAAAATGGAGCCGTTTCTTAACAGGACAAAGTGCAAGCTTAATGTTGTTAAAAAAGGAGGAGCATATTATAAAATTTTGAAGTACAAAAAAAGAAAAATAGCTCTTATTTTTTTGGTAGTGCTTTTAATTGGAATATATGTATACTCTACATTTTTGTGGAATATCAACATATATGGTAATAATAATATTTCAAGTCAAGATATAATAAATAAATTGAAAGAAAATAACATATATAAAGGAACAAGCAAATTTTTAGTTTCAGAAAGTAAAATAAGTGACTTTATAAGGTCTGAGTTTTATGAAGTTGCTTGGGCTGGAGTTAAGATAAACGGAACTACATTAGATGTGCAAATAGTTGAAAAAGTTATATCTGATACTAAGGAAGAAAATGAAAAAGTGGGAAACATAATTGCAGTTAAAGATGCTATAATAACTAAAATAGTTGCGCAAAATGGAACAGCAATGTATAAATTGGATAGTTTTATACCAAAAGGTAGTGTTGCGATTGAAGGAAAAATGTATATAAATGGTGAGGCAGTAAAACTGGTTCACGCAACTGGTAACTTAAGAGGAAAAGTTGAATATAAATTTTTAAAAGAGTATAAATTTAATGAGGTACTAAAAAATTACACTGGTAAAACTAGAATAGGTGTAGGACTTGGAATAAATAATAAAAAATTTGTTGTAAAATATTTGCCAAAAGGGTATAAATATGATATAAGTAGTGAGGAAAAAGTTTTAAATATTTTTGGTTTAGAATTGAAGTTTGTATTAGAAAAATATACAGAGTATGTAGAAAATGAAGTTAATAATACAAGAGAAGATTTACTAAAGCAAGGAGAAGAAGATTCAGCTGAGTTTTTGGATTCACTTGAAAAAGAAGACAAAAAATATGTAAGTCATACAGTTGAAGTTAAGGATAATGAAGATGGGATAATTTATAACACGATTTATGTTATAGATGAAGAAATTGGAGAATTTGTTGAGTTAGGAGAATGACATATGGGGATAAGTGTGGATTATTACACAAATTATGAAAAAGAAGAAGCTTTAAAAAAATACAATGATTTCATTTCCAAGTATAAGGATAAAATAGATAGTTTGATAAGAAGGGCCTTCGAACTAGAAGGCTTTAATTTACCAAATGTTTATGTTGGTGTAGGAGTTGTTACAGAGGGCGAAATACAAAAAATTAATAGCGAATTTAGAAATGTAGATAGACCTACAGATGTTTTATCTTTCCCTATTTTTTCAAGAGAAGAACTAGAAAAGATAAAAAAGGAAAAAACTGATGAAGAAATGTCTTTGGGAGACATTGTTTTATGTATGGATGTTATAGAAGCACATAGCGTAGAATATGGGACAGGCTTTAATAGAGAAATGCTTTATATGATAGTACATGGTATTTGTCATTTACTTGGCTATGACCATGAGATAGAAGAAGAAAAGAAACAAATGAGGGCATTGGAAGAAAAAATATTGGAAGGGTGCAATTAATTTGGGTAAAACAAAAAAAGAAAAAAATAAAGAACTTGAATTAGATAAAAATACCAACAAGAATAAAAGTCTTGTTGGTGCTATGCGTTATGCATTAAATGGTATAATCCATGCCTTTAAAACAGAAAGAAATCTAAGAATAGACTATATAATTGGAACTCTAGTTCTTTTGTGCAGTTTGTTTTTTGATTTTTCAAAGACTGAAATGGTATGCTTAATTTTAACAATAGGTTTTGTTATATTTTCTGAAATGATTAACACAACAGTTGAATATATAGTAGATCTTATTACACAAGAGTATAATGAGAATGCTAAAGCTGCCAAGGACATAGCAGCAGGTGGAGTGTTTATTTCAGGAGGAATATCTGTAATCGTTGCGTACTTTTTATTTGTGGACAAGTTATCTAAGGCGTCAACGACAATGCTAACTAGTATACTAAGTTCAAGAGCACATCTTTTAGTAACAGTTTTGTTTGTTGTAGTATTACTTACAGTAGTTATAAAAGGAATTGTATGTAAAAAGAGGGAAAACTATGTAGAGGCTTTTCCTAGTACGAGAGTTACGGTAAGTTTCGCACTTGCTATATATTTATATATTATAACTAGGAGTTTTTTAGTTGGTGGAATAGCCATGGTTTTGGCACTTATTATTTCATCATTAAAAAAAGAAAAAGATAATGTTTCATACTTACATTTAATTTTTAGTGCACTTCTAGGGATTCTTATAGTTCTTACGGTTTACCATATATCTTTAGTTGAACCATGGATTTCAGGACTGTTCTAAAAATGTCGAAAAATGAAAACGATAGGAAGATAAATTTTATTTAAATTTTATTTATGATAATATAGACCACGACAGGTGATTTTATGAATTATTTAGCAATATTCATGCTTGTCATAGTGGTCTTTTTTTTGCTTAAAAAGAATCAAGTAGTTAAGTATGAAGAAAAAAAGTTAAACTCAGAAGAATTAGAATTGATGAATTATATAAAAAATAATATTGTATATATAAATACCAATAATAAAACTATATCAGAGATTGCAACTAACATACGTGATTTAGATTGCGAATATGTAATGCTTACAAAACGAGGACGATTGAAATCAGAAGATGAAAACACAATAATATACAATTTTATTTTGAACAATGAAAAAAGCTGCGGATTTAATGTGGAATTCTATTGTGATAATAGTAAAAACAAATTTAAAAATGTATTTGATAAGTTAATAGTGGCTTGCGTAAATTATATTCAAATGTTGAGAAAAGAAGATATTTCTACATATTATTATGTGTGTTTAAAAAAGAGCGAAAGACTTGTTAGAAATTTAGATGTACAAATCTTTGAAATAAGTCCAAATTTAAAAGAGCGTTTAAATGAAATAAAACTTAAAGAATATTTGTTGAAAAGAAACAAATTGAGATTTAGTAATATTTTAAGTTTCTTTTTTATGATACTTGCAGGTGCAATTGTGACAGCAAATGTCTTGTATAATTTGAATGCAGTAATAGTGTTTGATGCAAGTATCTATAATGTGATAGCTTGTGCTTTAATATATGTATGTTATGCTAATATCCTAGGAAAAGTCTATAGCCCGATGGGAAAATACAGATTTATAGCATCTTATTTGTTCCCTGTGTATACAGTCGTATATATTGTTTTAACTGCATATTATTATATAAAAAGAATAATGGGTGGGATGATAATGAATAAAAAGAAAAACTTTTTTATATCTTTTGTAATATTATTAGTTATATATGTTATATTTATTTTAATAAAAAGGTAGAAAGTAAGATTTCGTTTGTACAAATTATATAGGTTTGTCTACTGTTTTTTTATTAAGCATTGATAATTTTATTTTTTTGATATACAATAACAAAAGGTGAGAAGCGTGAAGAAAAAAGGTATAAGTTTAATTGTGTTGACAGTTACATTAATTGTAATGAGCATATTAGCTTTTGTTATTACTATAAGTATAAATGATTCAACTAAGTCAGCAAAGATAACGGCTTTTGCGGAAGAGTTAAGAGAAATAAGAGGAGAGTCGCAAGCATATTATTTGAAAAATGGTAAATACCCAGTGTTAAGTGATAAAAGTTATACGCAAGCAGATTTGCTAAGTATTTCTAGGGACAGTGCTGAACTTCAAAATGAGATTACGTTAAATAATGATAATTCGTCTACATATTATAAGGTGGATTTAGATGAGATTTCTAAATCTGGCGGAATATATGGAACTGGACAAAATGAGTATGATTTTTACGTTTTAAGTGCCGATGGTAGATACATATACTATCCACGAGGAATTAAAATTGGAGATACTGTTTATTTTTCTGTGACAAATAAAATGTCAAGTATAAATAGAATAGATTTGAATTTACCTGATGATACAGATGTAAATTCTGTTAAGAGTGCAGAAGGAATAACAGTGACTAGGGACAAGATTTACTGGACAAATGAATTGAGTTTAACAGTTAATACAACTGTAAATAGTAATGAAAAATTATATTATTCTATTGGAAGTGTTAAAACTCAAATTACATCTAGTTTGCCATATACTGTTAAGTTGAACGCTAGTTTTGCACAAAATAATAGTGCCTTAAGTGAAGCTTTAGCAAATGGAAATGGTATTATTTTTACAAAAGAAGATACTTCTGATAAAATAATAGCCAAAACAAATATTGACATAAGTAATTTGGATATAACTAAACCAAGTGTTGGAACACCTGTGGTAGAAAAGTATTCGGATTATACGTTAATTAGTTTTACAGATGCTTCTGATGGCGGCGGAAGTGGAATAGATTCTAGTTTTTATGTAACAAGTTCTAATACTTACAGTGCAAGCAGTATAATTAGTAGTGGAATGGCAGGACAACCATACAGCATAAAGGTGGATAAATCCGTTACTTATGTACAGTATGTAATTGTAGATAAAGCAGGAAATGTTAGTTCTGTGGAAAAAGTTAATGTAAATTAGGAGGAAAGTTAATGAAAAAGGGTATATCGCTTGCGGCTATGGGTATAATTATGATAATAATTACAATAATTACGTCTGTTGTGGTAATAAACTCTAAAAGCTATGTAGATGAAGTGAAAAAATCTAAATTCGTAACTGATTACATGTTGGTGGAAAGTGCAGTAAAAAAGTATTATGATAATAATGAAGTATATCCAATAAAAAATGAAAACAATACAGAAAAAACAATTATATTGTACGCTGATTCAGAGGCAGAAGAAACACAGTTTGGAGATAAATTTTCTGCGGCTTTATCTGGAATTAGTTTAAAAGTAGTGGATGTTTCCTTACTTGGATATGACGAAATAACTACAGGAATCGGTTCAAGTGAATTAGATTATTACGGAATAAGTGACGATGGAGATGTATACTATGTTCATGGATTTAAATATAAAGATAAAGTTTATTATAAAGTAGTGGATGATTTAAAGTAAGATTGTAGACGCATTGTGTGAAATTGTAGTAATAACTTGAATAAAAAAATATATTTGATATACTATGGTTATACTATAAAAAAGAAAGGAAATGATTTTTATGGGTGAAAAGAATAAAGTTGAAGTAAATGATGAAATTGTTGGCGTTTCTGAAAGCACTGGCGCTAATGTTGAAATAGCAAGCAATCTTACTATTTCAGAAGAAGTAATTGGTATAATAGCTGGACTTGCTGCAGCAGAAGTAGAAGGAGTTTCTGGCATGACATTAGGATTTGTTGATGGAATAAATCAAATGCTTGGAAATAACAAAAAGTATACAAAAGGTGTAAAAATCGAATTAGAAGGAAATGATGTTACAATAGATTTGTATGTAATTGTTAAGTATGGAGTAAAGATTCCAGATGTTGCATTTTCAATACAAAATTCTGTTAAAAACTCTGTTGAAAGTATGACGGGTTTAAATGTAAAAGCTGTAAATATAAATGTTCAAGGTGTTACATTTGATAAGGAAAAGAAAAGTTCATTAGATGATTAGTAAAAAATAAAACATTGCTATTTTTAAAGCAATGTTTTTTTATATTTTTTAAAAATTCGCACAGAATATTACAAAAATATTACACAAATGATACATTTAGATTAAACGTAAAAAAATTGTTGACCATTGTAGAAAAATATGCTAAATTTATTACAGCATGATATTGTTTTACTAAAGATAAAGACGACAATATTTATATAGATAAGTTGAACTTTTAAGGAGATTATATGAGTAGCTGTTTAGGTATTTATATAGGTGAAAAAGTTGTAAAATATGCTAAGCTTACTAGAGAAGAAAATTCTTCAAGAATAAAAGCTATAACGTATGGTACTAAGATTCACCTTGGTAACAAATCAGATATAATTAGTAATATTGTCACTGCTACTGGTAGTGAAGGGGTACCTGTATGCATAAATTCAGAAGGGGAACGAATTCATAAAACAGAAGTACTAAGGATAATAAGCAAAAACGATTTAGAAAGTTTAGTAGATTTAGAGGTAGTCGATTTTACAGGAAACGAAGATAAGAACGAAAGAAGTTATGTGTATAAATATGTACTACTTGATTCTCTAGTATCTAGGGATAATTATACGGCTAATATTGTTATACAAGATAGACCAGAAGTAGACAAATATTTGTCTGATGAAAATACAAGTGTAGTGTCTATGTATTCTTTGCCATATGTATTAGATGAAATTGCTCCAAAGGAAGTAAGCAATTATTTAATAATTGACATGAATGAGAATACTGATTTAATATTTGTTAGTGATGGCAAACTATTAGATGTTATAAACATGGATCTTGGAATGAAAAAGATAATGGATACATTCCCAGAAATGTTAGGCTCTTATCAAAAGGCATATGACACATGTAAGACTATAAATGTTTTTTCTGATGAGAGTAACGTAAATAATCCTGAATTGGAAAGAGTAATAGAACCAGTATTACAGGATGCCTTAAATAGAATTCAAAACAAAATAAGAGAACTTAATTTGAAAATTGACAGAATATATTTAAGTGGAACAATAACTTTGTTTATAAATAGTGATATGCTATTTGAACAATATTTTGATACACCAACAGAAAAACTTAGACCTTATTTTATAGATTCTAAAGATTCTAACAACAATATGTCTGAGGTTACTGAAGCAAATGAAGCATTTGCTCTAGCTTATGAAGGACTTATGGTTGAAAGACCTGAACTAGATTTTTTAAGACAGAATAAAAAATTTGGAAATATTTTTGCTAAAGTTGGAAAAATAAAGAGCACAGGCGCAAAAATAGTTAATGAAAATAATAAGGGACCTAAATTAAAAGTTAATAGGAATGAGAATGTTTTTATTGGAAATATCAATTTAGAAAAGGTTAAATCAATATTGATATTTGCTAATGTCATAATGTTTACACTTCTTCTTGTTTACTCAGTATTTGGCGGAATATATAACGCTCAAATGAATAAACAAATAGAAAATGTTGTAGAAGAAAAAGCTAAGGTTACTGAAAATACTGTTAAAGTTAATTCAGATATAACATACATCAATTCTAATAAAGAAAAATATAGCAATTATGTAAGTTATGTTGATGAAACTATAAGAAAGATAAATAAAGGCGAGATTGGTAAATATTCTACATATAACGTAGCTTTGTTTATGCTAAAGATATCTAAATATATACCAGATGGTGTTTTACTTAAATCTATTAAATCAGATTCATCAAAGCATGTTACGATTATAGCATCATCTAATTCTTATGCTCAACTTGGTTACTTTGTATCACAATTAAAATTAGAGGGAATATTGGAGCCTTCAAGTGTAAGAACTACAGCCGTTGCTCATGATGCAACTATAACTGTAACGATAGGCGGTGATTTACCATGAAACAATATATAATAACTGGATGCTTAGCACTTTGCCTTATATTGCTTATTGTAGGAATTACATATGTTAGCTTAAAAACAGTAAGTTTAGGAAATGTTAAAGCGTTATCTATAGAAGATATGAAAGCTAAAGACATGGAACTCAAAGCTGCCACAGCTGAACTAGAAGTAGCAAAAATACAATTTGATGCTGCAAATAACAATTTGGAAGAAGCAAAAAAATCATATAATACAGCTAAAGATGCATACAACAGTGTATCAGAAGACAAAATAAATACTATAAAGGAAGCTACTAAAGAAGAACATTATTATATTGATTGGTTGTGGATTGTTCTTGGTGGGTATGCAGATAATAACAATTTAGCGCTTACTGTAATAGATCCAAGACAAGGAAGCGAAGCTTCCGCAAAAGGAACAATTAAGATAAAATTAGTTGGTAGATATTCAGATATAACAGACTTTGTTTTTGAAGTTGAAAATGATAATGATCTTAAATTTAAATTAGACAATATGGTAATGGAATATAGTGAGAACAATAAGGTAAGTGCGACATTTGATGTTCTTAGTATGGAGGTATTATTTTAAGGATAGGAGGAACTATTTCATGAGTAAAAATGCATGGATAACATTGATTAGTATTGTAGTTGTATTAGTATCTCTAGCGTTAGTCCTTATGCTTATACTAGTGCCTCAATCTAAATCATATATTACAGGCGTGGCTTATGATAATGTTGAGAAGGATGATTTCAAATATGAAGACACAAAGTATGATCCTCAAAAAGAAGAAAATTGGGAGATGCATGAAACAAATTCTTCACAAATTAGAACTGGTCAAGTCAAGGGATATTATGATCCCGGTAATACAAATCCATTTACTCCGAAAGGAGATATAACAATATACAATGAACCAGGGTACAACCCAGGCACTAACACAAATGGTGGCTCTATAAATACTAATGGTTCAACAAACGGTAATGGCTCAGGCCAAACCGGAAAATAACTGTAGGTTATAACACGCAGCAACCTTTTGCGTGATATAATATAAATTCAATTTATAGGAGGAATTATTTATGAAAAAAGGTATATCATTAATCGTATTAGTAATCACAATCATCGTTCTAGCTATTCTTGCTGGAGCAATAATCATCAGTCTTTCTAACCAAAACATTATAGCTCAAGCTTCTGATGCTACAGCAGCAGCAGATCTTGCTAACGCTAAAAACGCTGTTACATTAGAATATGCATCAGCAGTTGCAAGAGGAAAAGTTAAAGATGGTAAAGCTTACCAAGAAGATGGTACAACTATAATGACTGCAGCTCAATATGAAGCAGCTTTAACAAAAGCTGGATTTACAGCTAACAAATATAAAATAACAGTTAACACTGATAACGGTGTTCCAACTGTTGCAACAAAATAAGTTTATAATTAAGACTATATAAATTTATTAATTAATTTAAAAAATTAAAATCTAATACGAATGAATACAAAGGACATATGCATGAAGATGATGTATATGTCCTAAGTGTTATATATTAAGTATTTAGTTGAGACTAAGTTTGAACTAAGTATTTTCAATATGGAGGGAATATATGGAGGACACAATTTATTTAATTTATGCTATATTTTCGTTTACAGTAGGAACTTTGTTTGGTAGTTTTTTCACACTTGCTATATATAGACTGCCAAGAAAGCAAGATATAACGCACACAAGGTCATATTGTCCAAACTGTAAGCATCGCTTGGGATTTTTTGATTGCTTTCCGATATTAAGTTTTGTATCTACGATTGGTAGATGTAGATATTGTAATAAAAAAATAAGTATAAGATATCCACTAATAGAGCTTGCTTCTGGCTTTGTATTTTTGTTCATATTTATGTTTTTCGGAATCTCATGGAGATCACTAGTTTTGATAGCATGTTATGTATATTTGTTTTTAGTTATTGGAACAGATATAATGGAAAAAAATATGACTGATGAAGAAAGAAAACAGGTTGAGAAGATAGTAGAAGAAAAGAAGAGTCAAAAAAAAGAAAATAAAAAAGCAGGAGGACTTAATGTAGATATTGTTATTGCAGTTGTTATTTTTATATTTTTCTTTTTAATTGCTATGTATACAGTTTCAAATTATTCTAACAATCTATCTTTGTATAGAAGAAAAGTAGATGCTACTGGCGTATGCTTAAACGTTATGAATATAGAAAAGTCAAAAACATACGAAAATGTAGAAAGTAGAAGTGGAACAGAAAAGATAGATAAAACTACTTATACATATGATGTTACAGTTACAAATAAATTAAAAAATTCAGAAGAAGTTTTAGATAATGGTAAAAATGTAAATGTTACAGTTAAATATATGGTAAATGGAGAGTCTTATGAGGTTTCATTAGATGCTTTGAAGGTGAGGTGAGCAAAATTATGGGAGCTAAATCAGGTATAACTATGGCATCACTAGTTATTTATGTTATATTATTGACAGCTTTTACAGGTATTGCTCTGATAGTATCTAATAATTTGTCTATATCACTATTTGAGGATAAAGGAGCTGCTATAAATACAACTTCTTATGATAAAATACAGTATTATTTGAATAAATCAGCAATTGAAAGTAGCACTGTAAATGTTAATGGAGCAGATGTTACGTTCTCTAATGGTGATACCTTTTCATACAATACTGAAACTGATGAGCTTAGTATGAATGGCGGGATTTTGTGTAAAGATGTATATGGCTTTAGCGCAGTAAAGTTAGAAAGTGGGATTTTAAGTGTAACATTAAATCTTAAAAAATATACACATAATATGGAAAGAACCATTACTTTGTTTGTAGGAGAGTGATTACATATGAAAAATAGAAAAAAAAGAGGCTCTGCTATAGTTGTAGTAATAATAACAGCAATAGTATTTTTAGTATACACATCTTCTACTTATACAGATATATTACATTTGAAAAAAATGCATGAAAAATACTATACTAATATACAAAATATGTATGATATGGAGTATAATTATAACGCAAACATTTTATAGGAGGTAAGATATGTTTGAAAACATAAAGAATAAAAGAAATCCTTTGGGGGTTGAACTTGTAAATGCTGGTGTAATAACTGAAGATGCACTAGATCAAGCATTGAAATACCAAAAGGAGCATCCAGATTTAAAAATAGGTGAAATAGTAGATATATTAAATCTTTGTCCAAAGGAGCAGTTGTTAGAAATTCTTTCTAAAAAGCTAGGAGAAAGAGCAGTAATACTTGAAAATAACGTAGATATTGATTATGCTACATATATGTCAAGAGATACAGTTGTAAGAAATAAGGCGTTTCCTTTTTCTGTGTCAGGAAATGTTATAAAAGTTGCATTTGCTGATCCAAGTAATCTAGAAGTTGTTGATACAGTTAGACTTCAACTTTTAGCTAAAGGACTTGAAATGGAAAAATACGTTACACTTTATTCTATGATAATGAACCAAGTTAAAAACGTTAAAAATGTTCAAGATAAATTTGTAAATACAGATGAAAAAGACACAACTGTACTTGTAGATAATATAATACTTACAGCTATAAAGCAAAGAGCCAGCGATATTCATATTGAGCCTATGGAAAATAAAATTAGGATAAGATACAGAATTGATGGAGATCTTGTAACAGTGTCTGAACTTCCAAAGGCAAGACAGGCAATGCTTACAGGAAGAATTAAATCAATTGCAAATATGCACCAAGAAATTTCTACAGACCAGGATGGTAGAATCAATGATTATGAAAATTACAGTATCCGTGTATCTACGCAGAAAAACATAAATGGTGAAAAATTCGTTTTACGTTTACTTAAGAAAAATGGTAGCGTTAGAAAACTATTTGATTTAGGTTTCCCAAAAGATGAAGAGCTAATTAAAAAAGCGTTTGATAAACGTTCAAGTCTTATTGTAATGTGTGCTCCAACTGGTGAAGGTAAAACAACTACACTTTATTCAATTTTGGATTATTTGAATAGACCAGATATAAATGTTGTTACAATAGAAAACCCAGTAGAAATAAGAATGCCGGAGGCAAACCAAGTAGAAATTGGATACAATGTAACCTTTGCTAGTGCATTAAGAACAGTTTTAAGACAAGACCCTAATATCATACTTGTAGGAGAAATAAGAGATAGTGAAACTGCTAAAACTGCAATTGAAGCAGGTCAAACAGGTCACCTGGTTTTGACAACAATACATACTATAGATGCAATTGAGGCAATTACAAGAATAAGAAAAATGGGAATAAGCGATTATGATGTTTCATCTTCTATTGTAACAATAGTTTCTCAGCGTCTTGTAAGAGAACTTTGCCCACATTGTAAGAAACCTCACAAGATGACTGAAGAAGATAAGGCATATTTTGAAAGAGTAGAAAAATATGCAGGGGTTAAATTTGATTTGGAAAAAGCCACTATGTATGAACCTGTTGGTTGCAAAAAATGTAATAACACTGGATACTTTGAGAGAACTGGTGTGTTTGAGATTCTTTGCGTAGATGAAAAAATGAAAGAGATGATAGCCGAAGGAGCATCAGCAATTGAACTTAGAAGATATGCAATGGGAAATACAGGGTATAAACCACTGATTGCAGATGCAGTTAAAAAATGTTTAGAAGGTATAACTACTATTCCTGAAATTGAAAAGAAAATAGTTATATAACAAAAGAAGAGGTGCGTATGGAAAAATTTTTAGCAATAGTTTCTGATGCGATAGAAATGAATGCAACAGATATTCATTTGGTTGATGGGTTAGTGCCACTGTTTAGAGTAAACAGGGCATTGATTCGTGACGATAGAATTGAAGCTATGAATAAATATGATCTTGAAGGACTAATGGAAGCTATTGTTGGAGATAGTTTGGAGTTAGTTGAACAGTTTGAACAAGGCAAAAGACTAGATCTTCCGTATAAAGTAAGTGATTCGGTGAGACTTAGGATAAATGCAAGTATGTCAAAGGGAATTCCAACATTTTCAATTAGAATAATAAAAAATAATGAAATAGACATCAATAAACTAAGATTGCGTACCGTTATAGATAGATTAAAAAAATACAATTCAGGACTTGTTTTAATAACTGGAAGTGTTAATTCAGGAAAGACTACGACTTTAAATGCATTTGTTCAGGAATTAAATCATACTGAAAACAAGAAAATTGTTATGTTAGAAGAGCCTATAGAGTATGTTCATAAATCAGATAAATGTGTAATAGTGCAAAAAGAAGTGAATTCTGCATCGGATATTCCATCTTATTATGACGGAGTAATAAATCTTTTAAGGGAAGATTCAGATATAGCAATAGTAGGAGAGATAAGAGACAGAAAAACAATGGATGCAGCTATAGACCTAGCAGAGTCTGGTGGTCTAGTAATTGGAACAATGCATACTAGGTCTGGAGGAGAGACTATAGAAAGAATATTATCTATGTATTCTCCTAATGAGCAAAGAGCTATAAAATATACTATGTCTAATATATTAAAATGTATAATTTCACAAAAACTAATTAAGTCTATAAGCGGAGAAGTTGTTATGGTACCTGAAATAATGGTTATTAACTCAACGATGGGAGCCCTAATTCGTCAAGAATCATTTAGTATATCTGAAATAAAGGATGCAATACATAGAGGAAGAGAATTAGGAATGCAAAGTTATGAGAAAGCATTTGTAGAATTAATTAATAAAAATATAATAGATTTAGAATTAGCTAAAAAATATGTGGAATCAGATAGTTATAATTTAATATTAAATATGATGGGAAGTGATAGATAGTGCCTGAGTTTAATTATAGAGGAATGCTTAAAAATGGTAAGACAGTAAGGGGAAGTATGACAGCAAGGAATAAAAGAGATGTAATTAAAAAATTAAAACTTTCAAGAATACAACCTGTAAGAATTGCCGCTAAGAAGGAGATTAAAGTTACAAATACCAAAATAGATTCTAATAGATTAAAATCAATTCAAGAGGATGTTGAAAGAACAAAAAATAGTTCTAGAAGAACTCCTGCTAAAAGAACATTTGCATCAATGTTATTTTCTGATGTTGGTAGAGGAGTAACTCCAAAAGATATACTTACTTTTACAAACAGTTTATATATATTGAAAAAAGCAAAGTTTAATAACATAGATGCTTTTGAAGCTTTGTACGACACTATGGAAAATCCTAAAATGAAAGATATAATAGACGATATATTGATAGGAATTGAAGGTGGTTCTACAATAAATCAGATGATGATGGCATATCCTAAGGTATTTCCACCAGTGTATGTTAACTTCGTTAAGGTAGGAGAAGAGTCTGGTTCGCTTGATACAGCGCTTCTTTATGCCAGAGATTACATGGAAAGTAGCATGAGACTAAGAAAACAGGTTAGAGGTATACTAATACCTAAAATTATATTATTTGTTTTCGTTTTAATAATTACAATAGTTGGACTTTTATGGGGAACACCTCTAATTCAAAATGTTTATGATATGTTCGGTTCTACAAGACAGTTACCAGCAGCGACTCAGGTTGCAGTTAAGGTATCTGAGTGGATTTTGAAGTATTGGTATGTAGTATTAACGGTGATAGCTGGCATATTAGCGGCATTCGCGTTTTATGTAAGAACGCCTATGGGTAGATACCAAGTAGACAAGATAAAAATAAAGTTTCCTGTATTTGGAACACTTTATTTGAAGATAATAGTCAACAAGTTTTTTAAGGCGATGTTGCTTAATATTAAGAACGGTATGAGAATACAAGAGGCGTTAGACGTTGCAAAAACAGTTACAGATAACTATTATTTCTTATCGTTAGTAGAAATAGGAAAAGCAGATCTGTTAGCGGGTGGTTCATGGCTTGAACCATTCGAAGCTGAAAAAGCATTGCCACCAATAGTAATACAGATGGTTAATACTGGTATGAAAACAGATTTGGCTGAAATGATGGAAAAAGTTGCAGAATATGTTGAGCAGGAAATTGATGATACTATAGAAAAAACAGTAAAAGCATTGCCAGAAATAATGTATGTATTCATTGGTATAATACTAGTATTGTTCGTTATAACAATAATGGTACCACTTATTGATGTATACATGGGTACATTCTTATTTGATATGCAAGGACAGTAGATAAAAGTTTATTGGTATTAAATATTAAAATAAAACAGAATCCTAGATTTATAGGGTTCTGTTTTTATGATTTAATTCAAATAATCTTTTAGCAATTATCCATTTTGTACAGCTTGTTTAACTGCATCGATATCTGCTTGACCAGCAGGAGCAGCAGGGGTGTAGTATCCATTTTGTTTTGCTATTAAGTAAATTTCCCATTGTAAAGCTTCCATTTGGTTTCTTGTGTTTTGAAAAGTATCTCTTAAGTTTTTGTTGTTAGATTGCATTACAGAATATGTAAGCATGTTTATTATTGCATTTGTGCTAGATAAAGTATCTGCTACGGCTTGTTTTTCATTCATATTTTTTACCTCCTATAACATATTAACTAAATCTTGCTTTAATGTAGAGCAAGCATTACAAATCTTAGTCATAATATCTATTGCATTTTGATCATTTGTAATTGTTTTGTAGTATTCTAGCTTTTTACAAAAGTCTGAACATGCACCACAAGTATGTCTAATATCTTGTAGTTCCATTTGGTTTAATGTATCCATATTTAATACCTCCTTATATAAATACGAAAATATTATGAGTTATATTAGAGTTACGTATACAGCAAAATTTTGCTATTTTATATCCTTAATATTTGGTTTAGAGATTAAGGCAAAAAGATATCCGAATATTATAGCAGCAGATATACCACCTGCAGCAGCAGTTATTCCACCAGTAAATATTCCCAAAGGTCCTATTTTATCTACTTGTTCCATTACGCCAGTACCTAAACAATAACCAAAGCCAGATATAGGGACAGTGGCACCCGCTCCGCCAAATTTCACTATATATTGATATATTCCAAGTCCTGTAAGAATAACACCAGCAGTTACAAATATTACAAGAATTCTTGCAGGAGTAAGTTTTGTTTTATCTATTAAAATTTGTCCTATTGTACAAATAATTCCACCAGTTATAAATACTCTTAAGTATTCACAAAATAATTCCATAGTTTACCTCCTACATGTTTTCTATTGCCACAGCATGAGCAATTCCTGGGATTGATTCTCCTTGGCCCAGAGATACAGGACTCATTAAGGCACCAGTAGATACTAAAAGGACACGATTTATACTTTTATCCATAAGTTTTTTAAACACATATCCACTAAATACACTAGCACTACATCCACATCCACTACCACCGGTTTTGGTATCTTGGGCAGTACAGTCAAATATCATCATACCACAGTCATTATGAACAGAAGATATATCTATACCGTAGTTTTTAAGTTGTTCTTTCAATATATCTGAACCAAGTATTCCTAAATCTCCGGTACATATAAGGTCATAATAATCGGCAGTACGCCCAGTGTCTTCTAAATGAGCTATTATTGTATCAAAACATGCTGGTGCCATTGCGGCTCCCATATTTGCAATGTCTTTTACACCCATATCTACAATTTTACCTGGAGTTACATATGTTATCTTTGGGTATCTGTTTTGTGAATCCTCAGAATTTGGAACAATAAGAGTGGCGCCAGCTCCTGTTACGGTCCATTGACCAGTAGGCGGTGTTTGAGTCCCTTGTTCTAGCGGCATCCTAAATTGACGTTCTGCTGAGCAAAAGTGCGATGATGCAGTAGCTATACAATGTTTTCCGTATCCAGCGTTTACAAATAGGCTGGCCATAATATTTGCTTCAGCAAAGGTCGAACATGCTCCGTATAATCCTAAGAAAGGTATTTCTAGTTCACGCATTGCATATCCTGAACTTATACATTGATTAAGTAAATCGCCTCCAAATATATAATCTATTTTTGTGTTGTCTAGAGAAGTTTTGTTAAAAACATTTTGCACAGCTTCTTTTATTAGTTTTGATTCAGCTTTTTCGAAAGTTTCTTCTCCAAAATATACGTCATCAAGACAAACATCAAAGAACTGACTAAGAGGACCAGATTTTTCTTTTGGTCCAACAACACTACCACATTCTCTGATTACAGGGGTATTTTCAAGTTTTATTGTTTGATTTCCTACTTTCATTTTTACACCTCTAAAATACATATTTTACAAGCCAATATATAAGCCCAACTATAACTGAGCTTCCTATGCCATATACAAGTACTGGACCAGCTACTTTAAACATATTTGCTCCAATTCCAAGCATTAGTCCTTCAGATTTGTATTCTATAGCAGGAGATACAATGGAATTAGAAAAACCGGTTATTGGTACGATTGTTCCTGCACCTGCTACTTTACCAATTTTGTGAAAGACTCTTATTGCAGTAAGAAATGCAGCTATAAATATTAAACATATTGAAGTGATACAAGACGCGGCCTTTTTGTCTAAGCCATTGTTTATCCCTATATTCGTAATAAACTGACCTAGTACGCATATAGCACCACCTATTAAAAACGCCATTAAGCAATTTTTAAGAATGTTACTTTTTGTAGCTTTTGCCTCTACATATTTGTTATATTCCTCATTATTCATCCCCATTTTTGTATAATTCATAAAATCACCAAGAATATTATGAGTAAAAACTAAAAAAATATTTTAAAAAATTTTATAAAATTTAAATTTAATTTGAATTTCATTTACAACTTTCTGTATATATTATATACTTACTCAGGGTAAAAACTTTGGAGGACGTATGTTATTAACATCATTTATTTGTGCTTTAAATGTTGAGTTTACTAAAGCTCAGCAGTATAGTTTAAGAGAAGAAACACGTGAAAAAATATTAAATGAAGGTTTGTATCATTTTACAAGTAAAGAGGTGGCTGAAAGAATAATTAAAGATCAGTATTTAAAGCCAACTAAAGGAAAGGTAGCTAATCACGGTGGAAAAGATAAAGTTTTTATGTTTGCAGGAATTCCAAGTGTCGTGGATTTTTCTAGAAATTTACCGAGCAATTTAAATCCATTCATTTCTGGAAATTTAGAATTTAGTGCCGTTAAAACAGAACCTAATAAGTATGAGCTTTCACATTTTAAGGAGAGATTGCAAGATTCAGCTATTACATATGAAGGTTATTACAACATAGGAGCAGATAGAGCAAGGGCAGTAGAACTTGTTTTAGATATTGATGAAAAGGGAAAATGTAATTTTAGAGAAAAAACACAAGAAGAGATAGAAAATGGCTATGTCCCTAAAAAAGAATTATTAGATTATTTAGAAAGCAAAAAAAAGAGCGCGCTAAGGGGAGAAACTGAACTAATTTGGTTTGATGTAAAAAGAGGAATAGATGCAATCCCTAGAATGTTGCCAAGTATATATAGAGACTACACCAATAATAGGGCTAAAAGATTAGCAAAAAAAGAGTTTAAACCATATGAGTTTGAATTTAAAAATTCTAATGGAGAACAATATTCAGTTTCTTGCAATAAGGTGGATTTTCACTACGATAAAAAATTGAATTTGGTGCATATTGAAAAGTCAATAGGGGACGGAAATGAAAAAGTAGCATATGACGCTTACACGGATGGCAACTTACTTGAACTAGGCAATGAGGCAGGAGCAGAATATATTTCTAAAGTAGACAATTATATGGAAAAAAATATGTTTGAGAAAGTTGGCAAATTACCATATATTGGACACCCGGTGTATGATTTAGAAAATGGCGATGTGGAAGTAGGAATAAGAAAGAGTTTTGTGGATTTTTTAAGGAATAAAGCAATTGCAGATCAAAATGGTAAACTTAGCAGAGATAAAAATGAATTATTTGCCAAGATGTTTTATAAAGATTATAATAGACATCACAGATTAAATCAAATTATGTCTAAAATCCCTATTGCTAAAGAGTTAGTTAAGCAAAAAAGAATGTTATTGCCAGATTCTAATACTATAGGTAAATATACTAATTATAAATTAAGTAAATATAATTATAATAAGATAACGCAGGATGAAAAAGAAACAATTAAAAATGGTAAAGAAAACTCTTTTGTACCAAATGCTGAAATAAATTTTGAATATAAAGGTGGAAGTAAATATTCTGCAATGTTGGGTGAGAAAGTAGTTATTAAGGGTAAAACTCTTCGTAAGTTAATAATTTCAGAATATAGTACATATCTTTCAGATAAGTTAGATGCTACAGTAAAATTGCCACAAAATTATTACATTGATGATGTGGACATGGAAAATATAAACAAAAAAGATTTAGCTAAGTTTCTTTCAAACGTACAGTATAATGATAAAGAAAGCTTTAATATAGAAAACAAAGAATTTGTTGGAAAGTATATTGGTGGTATTGAAGTAGAAAAAGGAAGAATAAAGGGAACAACTTATGATGATACTCTAAAGGAAAACTATGAGTTAAGCAAAGACCCACTTGCTAAAATGGAAAAAATAAAATCAGTATATAGCGATGAAGAAATGGCTAAGTTATATGCTCAGAAAGAGAATAATGTAAGAACAGTATCAGAAAAGGATAAGGAAAGATAAAGGTATATTGATGAAAGTATTAAATAAGTATACTAATAAAGATATTATGCATAAAAAGGATGAAAATCGGAGTTGAATATTTAGAGTTTAAGGCTTTGACTAAACTAGGAGTAAAAAACGCAGTGTTTCTTAGACATACGGGAGTAAGTGACGGAATATATTCTAGTCTTAATCTTAGACTATCTAGTAAAGATAGCATTAAGAATTTAGATAAAAATATGGAGCTTGTGTGTGAAGCCTTAGGTATAAATAATAATGTTATTTGCAAAGCAAGTCAGGCCCATACAGACAATATTATTCATATTAACAAGGATAATATGGATGAATATAATTATCTCATGAAAAATGAAACGCAAGCAGATGCATATATAGTAAACGAAAAAAACATATACACAATGATTACCACAGCAGATTGTGTCCCAATAATAGTATATGATAAAAGAAATAAAGTTTTGGTAAATATTCATAGTGGTTGGAAGGGGACACTAAAACAGATTTCTTTAAAGGCTATATATATGCTAAAAGAAGAATTTAAATCTGATCCAGTAGATTTAGTTGTGTGTCTTGGCCCTGCTATAGCAAAATGTTGTTTTACTAGTAAAGATAAGGCGTTTAAGGAAATGTTTACGGATATATGGCCTAATGAAAAAGAATACATCCGAGAAGATGTAGATAAAACATATCATATAGATTTAAAGTATTTAATTATTAGTGATATGTTAAATGCTGGAGTTAAAGAGGAAAATATAACAAATGCAAATATATGTACAAAATGTAATAATGATGATTTTTATTCATATAGGTGTACTGTTCAGCGTGGAGAAGAGGATTATGGAACATTTGCAACAATTGTTGGAATGTAAGTATATAAAATATCCAAAAAATACTTGAAAATTGTAAAAATTTGATATAGACTTTTAGAAGAATAAAGGAGAAAACAAATGAAATCAATGGAAAATAATGTAAATGGGGGGGGGGGGGCAACAGCCTTCTAAATAGTTATTTTCAAGGACCAAATAAAATTGGCCTA
>OIYG01000803.1_pt1 | contig 27518 bp, 44 predicted proteins | sample 1587861 | NCBI WGS metagenome assembly OIYG01 (sample SAMN03283272) | human gut metagenome | biome: human-associated habitat; material: feces | host: Homo sapiens | place: Peru | collected 2012 | reverse complement strand
TTCAAGGTATTCAAGACCGCCGATAAGTGTCCTTACTGCGGATATGAATACGAAGTAAAGGGCAGAGAATTAAAACAGATGGAAGATGTCAAATTGAGAGTGGTAAAAGAGCAAGAGGTCGAGGAATTAAACAGAAAGAAAAAGGAAATGAGAATGGAAGTAGGCCGTGCTAGAAGTCGTGATGAACTTATGAGAATCGCTAGAGAACGTGGCTACTCTGTCGCATGGGTACATATCCAAATGAGGTTGAAGGGAATATGCAGCTAGAACATATTATTCAGAATAAGGTGATGGTGGAACTGTCCGAAGCCGGCTTCACACCATACAGAATGGTTGTTGGAACTTATTATACAAAGACTTTAAATCCTATAAAAGTAGGCATTGAGGGAACACCAGATCTATTAGTACTAAAGAATAATGGAGAGGTGTTTTGGATAGAAATGAAAACAGATAAAAAAGGTAGCAGATTAAGAAAAGTTCAAGAGGATTACCACAAATTCCTAAAATCAATCAAGCATAGAGTATATGTCGTAAGAAACTTAGAAGACATAAAAAAGGTCATAGAGATTGAGAAAGAAAAAGAATCAATATGCAATTTATGATGTGGATGATATGTGCGTCTGCGTTGGCAATGCTCAAGAATGTTCACACTACCTTGGAATAACTCTGCACCATTTTTACACCAAACTGTCGGTTAAGGGAAATAAGAAATTCAAGATATATAAATTAGAGGAGGACACGAATGAATGATTGTGTGAACCACCCGTCTCATTATGAGACAGGGAAGTTTGAATGCATTGAAGTAATGGAAGAGACACAAGGTGTAGAAGTAGTAAAAAACTTCTGCATCTGTAATGCATTCAAATATCTATATCGTCACGCTAACAAAAATGGATTAGAAGATATCGAAAAGGCCAGATGGTACTTAGACAAATACATAGAATTAAGCAAAAGAGGTGAGATTGATGTCGTACATAACAACGCCTGTAGATGACCTTCAAAGACAGGCTGAAAGCATCGAAAGCAAAGTTACACAATTAAATGCAATATATGAAGATTATGAAGACTTGATGGAAGATTACCGTGAATTGGAACGTTCTTCTTATAAACGCCGTGAAAGAGACTGCAATGAAATCAATGAATTAAGATACAAACTCAGATGCACAGAAGAGATGCTATCCAATAAGGTCGAACAGCTAGAAATTTACCGAGCTGCAACCGGAATCCTTGCGGCAGTTATTGCATTTTATGTTGCGTTGATAGTAGCAATTTAAGAGGGGGAAAGTTAAATGATTACTTTAAAATATGCAGATATTTGGGGATTTGAGCATGCTGTTAGAGGTATGCGAAACCCTATGAACAGCTGGGATAAGAGTGATACTTTTGTTGATTATGACCTGGTTTTACTAGGTAAAAAAGATAAGGAACTAATGAAGAGATTAGTTCATGCAGGCCCTAGTCATAGAAAATTCTTAAGACAGATCTTTGTAAGTGTCGATATCACTGCACCACTTTACTGGTGGAAAGAGTTTGATACTTATAAAGTCGGTACTGTAGCGAATAGTTGCAGTACTATGCATAAGATTCACGATAAGGAGTTCACGTTGGATGATTTCAGCGTCGAACATTTGAATGATGATGTGCTCAATAAGCCATTCAAAGATATCATAAGTTGTTTGAATTTTTTTAGACAGCTTTATATCCAAGACCATAGTAAGGATAACTGGTGGCAGATGATTCAATTACTGCCTTCTTCTTACAACCAAAAGAGAACAGTGACTATGAATTACGAAAATCTGTTGAATATCTATGAAACTCGTAGAAATCACAAGTTGGATGAATGGAAAGATTTCTGCAAATGGATTGAAAGACTACCTAATGCAGAACTCATTACAGGAGAAGAAAAGAATGTATAAAGAAATAAGTAGATTGGTGGAATTATTAAAACTCCCACAAAGCAGAATTTTAGAATTGGATAAAGTCGCACACATTAATGGCGATGATTTAACTCTCACTATTGCATCGGAAGAATGCGCAGAGTTAATCCAGGCAATATCAAAAGTCAAAAGATATGGGTTCCGTGGCGTATATGAACGTAATCTGCACGAAGAGGTTGCAGATGTCTTAATCTGTATCGTTGAGTTGGTTTCTCTAGGGTACCTGGATATCGATAAAGTCATAGAATGGCAGAAATTCAAAATAAATCGAGAAGTGGAAAGAGCGCTTAAAAAGGTGGTGAGATAACGTGAGTTACAGTATCGGCATTTATGTAAAGGTTGAAGGATGTGATAAATATGCAGAAATCGCATATCCATTTCGTTCTTCCCCTAGTTACAACTTAGGAAAATTATTTAGAAGCTGCATGAATTGGAATTTTAACTCTAGTGAATATTACAGATGCGATCATGCGTTAGAACACCTAAACAAAGGAATTAAAGAATTAACGCATAACCCTTATGGGTATGCTGGGTTAATACCCGGAAATAATTGGAGGGAAACGCCCAGTGCCCTCAATGCATTACTTTCAATAAAAGACTGCATTTTAGAACAAGCAGAAGACATACCACTAGATTGTATGTACATGAATTGGGGGTGATGTAAATGCCGATTATTAATCCTTGGATTTTTTATTTAATTGATGTCTTAAACGGTTTAAGAGAAGTCAGTGCGGTTGCTATTTTTATGACAATCATAATGCTGGTTTGTATAGGAATAGCAACATTATGGCTCAAATCTGAAGATTCTTTTTATCGTAGCGATAAAAACGCTTCTACCATAAAAGCGTGTATTCGAGCCTTCAAAAAGTTATCAATTGTTGCTTGCATTATTACGAGCGTGTACATAGTTACTCCTTTTGAAGAAACAATGTATAAGATGCTTGTTGCTCAATACGTAACATATGAAAACGTAGATAAGGCTACAGAAAGCATCAAAGAAGGTGTTGACTATATCTTCAAAAAATTAGGCAAGGAGGACAAGAAGGATGAATAGCGTACTTATCAGTACAAACAATGGCAAGCATTACAGAATCACAGTCAGAGTGGAGCAACCTGGAATGAATATCGAAAGCGTGTGGGATGATATCAATAGTGTGGTGATGAGTGACAAACAATGGCTCCTCGTTCTTGGAGGAGATGATATTGTAATTACAGATATGATGAGTGCAGTAAACATATCAGCGGTTACACTCAATATAAAAAATATCTCTTCTATCGAACTTTTTAAGGAGGACAAGAAAAATGGGGAATTTCACTTTTAGCGATACTTTTGTAGAAATTACAATTTTGAATTATCTTGAAAACTGCACTCATTTTAAGTGGATTGCTAGAGACCAGGATAACAGCTTGTGTGTTTTTGAAAATAAGCCTTGCAAAGAAAAAACTGATGATAACATTGGCTATGTTTATTGGACTAGAAGTGATAATGGATCGGATTTTGGATCGTTAGATCCGTTCAATAATCTTTTCAAATTTATCAAATGGGAAGATTCAGAACCTACATTGATTAAAGATGCTTTAGATAAGGTGGAGTATTAGAAAATGATTAACGGAGAAAAGTATAGAGATAAATTGCTAAAGTTTATCGAAAAGAGAGATGCTGGAAGTTTTACATTTAGCAAAGGTGAAGAAGGCGATTTTTGGCAATGTGGTGGAAGACCTTGTTTTGAATGTGGAATGGTCAAAGAAAGAAGTAATTGCTCATTGGCGAGATTAAAATGGCTTTTATCAGAGTATAAAGAGCCTGTCAAATTAACTAAAATTGAGTATTACATTCTTAAGTGGGCTAAAGAAAATACAGAATTTAAATATCTTGTAAGACTTAAAAATGGAAATTTATGTGCATATTCCGAAAAACCTTTCAAGGATAATCAGCATCGTGTTTGGGCAAACAAAGAAAACGTTAATTTACGCTTAAGTATGTTCAATGACTTATTTGAGTTCATTAATTGTGAAGACTCAGAACCTACATCAATCGAAGATGTACTCGGCAATTGTGAGGTGATTGAAGATGACTTATAAAGAAATTTTTAACACGGTTGCAGTGACTGCATGTAACAGATTTCCAAAAGGTTTTAATTATGAAGGCTTGCAAAATTGTATCGTTGAAAACGCAACTAAAATCTATATTGAGCAAATGCGATTAGAAAAAGAAAAGTTGCAACAAGAATATGATGATCTTTATAAAGCCCACGAAGAACTCTCTTACGACTGGGCAAGATTAAAGAAAGAGAATAAAGAATTGCACAGTGATTATGATGACATGCGCAAAAATTACAACGAACTTGTCATCAAATCCAACAATTTATACAGCGAACTTTATGAGGAGGGGTACATAGAAGATGATTAAACTTTGGAATAAAAGCGAAACACTCCAACAGAAGTGCAAAAGACTTGAAAATGATTGTGAAGTTTACGAAAGACTTTATCAAAATCTGTCAAAAGTGAACGAACAGTTAAGAGAGATATATTATGAACAGGTCGATAAAAACGAGAAGCAAAGATTAAGACACGCCAAAGACTACAACAGACTTTTAAAGGATTATAAAACTTTAAAAGCACATTATGAGGAATTAAGCAAGGAGTGTAAGGAACTTCAAGAGGAAAACATTTCCTTGCTTATCCACCGAAAATCATCGGAAAGAACGAAAAACATGATACTTGATGAGGTTCAACGATTACATGACCGAGTAATGGAACTAATCGCAGAGGAGATGAATGAAGATGAATAAAAGACCTAAGCAAGAAGAGTTTATTGAGTGGGATCGTTTCGGGGATGGACACGTTAACGATTTTCGCTATGCTAAGGCTTTAGAAAAGTACTGCGATGAATTGGAAGCAGAACATAAGATTTTAGAAAACTGGGATATCGCCTCATTTAGATACTATCAAGGTATGAGAGAGGCTCTATGGATGGCTATTAATGATGCTATGAACGATGTCAGTGAATGGGGAAGATACGCTGATACACGTAACAAACGTGCTGAATACGATAGATGTATTAAACAAAACCAATCATATGCTTCTGGTGTTATGGAATTCTATGAAAACATGGGAGTGAAGAAAGCCTGGGCAAGTGAAAAGAATATCACGAAAATATTTGAAGAACTTAAGAAGATTACAAAGGTAGGCAAGTAATATGAATAGCGCAATTATGGATATTATAGGCATTCTGCTTATGACATGCACAATCATACTTATTGCTATTGGATTTTTTTGGAAAGAATAAATAAAGGAGAATTATTATGAACTATAGTTTAAACACAAGAGAAGTTAAGAGAGGAGATATCTTCTATATTACATATTCTAAGAATTTCAACGATTCTTATTCTTACGATACAACAGGAAGACCTGGTGTAATCGTATCAGACAATCATTTGAACAGAGGCAGTGAATATGTCGAGGTTGTCTATCTTACAACAAAAATCAAGAGAGATATGCCTACTCATGTAGATGTGTTCTGCAAAACACCGTCTACTGCTCTATGCGAAACTATCCATACCGTTGAAAAGGATAGAATCGGTACTTATGTAAGAACTGTCAGTGATGAAGAAATGGAAGGAATTGAACGTGGATTAAGACGTTCTCTAGGTATGGGCACTCTAGATAGCGATATGAAAAAGGTGGTATCTGTTAATGATGCAGAACCTAATAATGATATGGAATTAGCCTCAATGCAGAAGGAAATCCAACTTACTGCTGAAAGAGATATGTTCAAGAAATTATACGAAGACTTATTATCAAAAGTCGTTGGAAAATAAGGAGGAATTTAATGCTAACAGTTAATGAATTATTTGCTGGTATCGGAGCATTCAGAAAGGCTCTGATTCGTCTTGGCATCCCACATGAAGTAGTGGGCATCAGCGAGATTGATAAATATGCAATCAAGTCATATAACGCAATCTATGGAGAGACCAGAAACTACGGTGACATCTCAAAGGTAGAAAGACTTGATTATGCAGACTTATGGACATACGGATTTCCATGCCAGGATATAAGTCTTGCTGGTCAGTTAAAAGGAATCGTAAAGGGTGAGACAAGAAGTGGATTATTATATGAAGTTCAGAGACTTCTTGCTCAAGCCCAGTCAGATGATGCACTCCCTAAATATTTGATCATGGAAAATGTCAAAAATCTAGTAGGAAAGAAATTCAGACCAGATTTCGAAGGATGGCTCGAATGGCTCGATGAACTGGGCTACAACAACTACTGGAAAGTTCTTAATGCGGTGGATTATGGCATCCCACAGAACAGAGAGAGTCTTCTGCGTAAGCATTCGAAAGGATATCGACACAGGCTATACATTCCCTTCACCGATTGAGTCAGACACAGTTCTCATGGATAAATTAGAACCTGTTGAAGATATCGATGAAAAGTATTTCCTTTCTAGTGAATGCGTTAAGCGCAGATTTACGAAGAATCAGATTAATGAGGAAAAAGGCTACGGATTCAAATTCTCTCCTGTAGAGAGAGAAGAAGCAAAGATTGCAACCACAGTAACAACTGTTCCAACAAGAGACACCGCTAATCATATTACAGAAAAAGGCGTTAGAAGTGTATTGGAAGATAATGTTGATGAACGATATTATCTCTCTGATGAAATGTCATCTAAACTGATTAAAAAGCCCACAGACGGCATTGTGAGGCAAGTAGGGTACATTAAGAAAACAGAGAATGGCACTCAGCATCAGAGTAACACTGTCTATGACCCTAATGGTGCAGCTAGAACACTTACTGCGTGTGATTATAAAAGTCCTATGATGATAAAGGAATAATATGGGAATGAGAATATATGACCAGGCAGTAGAGACCGTCAGAAGGACAGATGCCAAACCTGGTGACTTAATTGTTCCGTTTAATTATCGAAGGATCACAAACGGAATATGTCCAACCCTCACAACAAGACCCGAAGGTCTGAAAACTATGATATGCGTAATAGAGGAGCGTAAGGAATGAAACGATGTAATCTTGTAGCAGAGTACACAAACATTAAGTATGAACAATCTCGACGCATCTATGGAATGGATGGAATGTGTCCTACCATTACAACGAGAGCATCGGGAGGACATGAGGTGAAAATAATGGATAATAGACCTATTGTCAGAATCGCCGAAGCAACCAAGAAGGGATTCGCCGAAGCAACCATTGGAGACAGTATTAATATTGCCTATCCAAACAGCAATACAAGAAGAGGAAGAGTGTGTGAGGGCAAGGCAAACACCCTCAGCACCAGCCCTCAACAGGCAGTAATTACGGAGGACAGTAATATGGAAAACATCAGAATTAGAAAATTGACACCTAGAGAATGCTGGAGACTCATGGGGTTTGATGATGAAGACTTCAACAAGGCTCGAGCAGTCAATTCAGATACGCAGCTTTATAAGCAGGCTGGCAACTCTATCGTTGTAAATGTGCTAGAAGCAATCATGGGTAATATGTTCAGAAATGATTATATCAGTCAATGATGAATGAGTACATTTACAAGAAAGTCGATTACTATTCAATGAGACAGCTAAGCGATGCAATCGATGAACTAAGAAGCAGATACAGAATAATAGGATATAGAGCGTATGCACAGGAACAGTACGCTGTACTCACTCTATATCCTATAGAACAGGAGGGAATAGAATGATGCAGAAGAAAAGTGAACTAACGCCAATGGATATCAAGCTGCTATGGTACAAGGATCTCTGGCTTAAGTACTTATCTATGTGTGAAGTGGATTACTACAATGATGAAAGAATGAGATTAGAGTATCTATGCAATCTTATCCTTGATGATATGATGAGGCCTGAATATAAACAGGTTAACCTTAATGTCTTTTCTCATGCTAAGAAAAGAGGTGCTGCATCAAACACGCCAACTTTCGAAGAAATTATGGAAGCACTCGATAAAGCAATCGATAAAGGAGAAAACAAATGATATTCAGAATACTATCAAAAGAAGAAAAGAGCAACGCAGCACTCCTTCTGTACAGATATCTAATAGAAAAAGCGTACAAAGAAAGTGACATTGATTTATCATCAAATGCTGATAAGTATTATCTGACAGTGAATTACCTCATACACAAGCATCCTATGTATGAAGAAGCAACAAACATCATAAATAATCTAGTAAATGATGGAGCAGACATGTCATTAATCTACAGGGTGAATCAAATAAATCCATTATCAACAAAAGAAAAGAAGGCATTATTTGAACTGCTATATGGATATATGACAGAAGAAACAGAAGAGATGCACAGGCTAGAAGATGAAGTGCCGGATTTATATAAATCGTTAATAAACGATATGATAAATTTCGAAATGATAAGGCGCAGTTATCGCTATATCTGTACTGCGCTGGATAAGGATATAGTCAAAGGAGATGTAAAAGATGGACAATGAAGAACTGACAAAAGTAATTGACAATATGCAGAAAATCAACGAAAAACTGCTGAAGCAGAACGATAAACTGCATGAAGAACTGGAACACTCGAACAGAGATTTCTTCGTTCTTGCTGGACTGATAACTATCACGCTGCTGCTTGTACTGTATGCTATGTGGTAATGTGGAAAGGGGGAATCTTAAATGGCAAGACTAGCAGAAGTATGGTGCACATTCAGAAATCCAATTAATCCGTCGCAGTTCTATGCGCTGAAGAATCGTTTTTATCTGATAAACCTGGATAATGTTACGTGGTTCATGGAATCGGCAGACTATAATATGAGAGGAGATGCATGGCTGATAAAGTTCTATCATAACGGAAAACAGATTCATTCGATGAAGTTCTATGATGAACGCTTAGCCAAAGACATGCTTAGATACCTTAAAGAGTTCAGACCGAAAAAGGAACACGGCACATTTGATTTCGAAGGAAGAACAATCGACATAGACGATGTAGTGATGATTTCCAACAAGTACTATAATGATGCCGATTCACTAGGTGATACGAAAAGGTACACTTTTCTGATACATACAGTCAATTCAAAATGCAAGAGAGTTACCAAGAGCAGTATACCAGGTCGAGAGACAATAAGAGAATTTCAAAAAAATTCATAAGATAATACGAAAGGTGGTGATAAGTCATGAGTGATTACAGAGGTGATCTATACAGAAAAATCGTACTTGATTTCTACAAGCAGAAGCATAGACCACCGTATGTCGAGGAACTCAAGGGCTTAGGTGTCAAGGAACTGTACTTCAAGAAGAAGTATGGCTCATATCCTAACTACATCAGAAACGAATTGAGACTGCCTATTACACAGACATTCGCTAGAGACAGGATAGTAGTAGACAAGACAACAAACGAAGTCGTCTTCGAAGGCACGATTTATGAGATAAATGAATTCTTCTTCACTAATGAGCCGAACGTAACAAGACATACGCTTGATTTCTATCTTAACAAGAAGGCATTCAGAAGGTACTGGTATATCTTCGCCAAGATGAACTATCATGTATGGGTTGCGAGCGACTGCGACTTCAAGCAGTACAGACGAGCCATGTATTTCCTGTTCAGAAAGAAATGCTATCCAAACAATATGCTTTATGCGAAGAACGGAGAGGTGGCACAGCTCAAAAGGCTCGGAGAGCAGCTCGACAGGGGTGAGATACAGCTGAGCGATGTGCTGGATGTGGAGAAATACAAGGAATTTATAGGAAAGGACATTGATTACTATGAGGTTGTATGACGAAATAAAACAGAATATAAACTGCATTGAACTCGCTGCAGAACTGGGCATCGAACTGCACAAGAACGGGGGCACATATCGCTGCCCCTCTTTTATTCATGAAGGACATAATCCCAACAGTGTCATGGTAAGCGAGGACTCCTGGTTCTCGTTCAGTGACGGTGTCGGAGGAGATGTTACAGACATGCTTGCGTATGCAAAGTATGATGGCGATAAGTCTATGGCGTTCAAGGATATGTGCCATCGTTTCAATCTTGCATTCAATGATACTGAATACAAGCAGAACTATAGAGAATGGAACAACGCCATACTGCAGTGGCACAATGAATTGACAGAAGAAGACATAGAATATCTGCATCAAAGAAAAATCAAGGACAGCACCATCAATAACCTTTATATAGGAAGTCATGTATTCAAGGAGAAATCGCCTAACGGTGAGATGGTGGATGTACCACGTATCATCATCCCTATTTTCAAGAACAACAGCTGCGTCTACTACTGCGCTAGAAACAGAAGCGAATATGATGTGGTGAAATATAAGAAGCCATACCTGGAGGAGGCATTCAAGGAGAATACACTGTACGGTCTTGATACACTTAACAGAAGTGAGACTTATGCCGACAATGATACAATCGTCATTGCAGAAGGAGTGTTCGATTTCTTGACATTCTACCAGGAAGGCTACAGAGTTCTCTCAAGTGCTACAAGGCTGTCTAACAAGCAGACGGAGTATCTATGCAAGATTGCCAGGAAATTCAAGCGTGTTGCCATCTGCTACGACAATGACGGAAGAGGTGTCCAGTTCACAACATCAACTGCAAAGCAGCTGTTCGAACACAATATTCCGTTCGATATAGTCAACGTTCCTAAGAAGTACGGCAAGGATGTGAGCGACTGCTACTGCGCCGGCCTCTCACCTAGCACGTTGTTGAATAATCATGTGGTGGACGGTACGCTATGGTATCTGAAGACTACCATGTCCGATATGGATGAACTGATGGAATATGTCTACAAGGCACACAGTCCTTATATGAGCAGAGTTAAGAAGAAAGCCATATTGCAGTATGCCAAGGAGTTTTTAGGCGCTGACGGCGAGGAAATGAAGGAAATACGAAGGGAACTGACAAGAGGCAAGACAAATGATGAATATGCCCATGAGTTTATTGCCAACTATGACTATAAATTAAGATGTAATCCATCACTCGGTTTCTATCGATTCAACGGCACGTACTGGAGCAGATGCGATGATGCACTCATCAGACAGGGAATCATGGAGATGTTCGATGTATCATTCAATCTTGAAACAGCGATACTGAACAAGGTCAGAACGATCGTATATGATGATACGCTCCCTAACCAGGTGAACTGTCTTAATCTCAAGAACGGCACACTCTATTTCACGGAGAATCCTTTTGACGGCTATTATCGATTCACTAGAAAGCGCAATCCCGATGACTTCAACGACTATGTACTCAACTACGAGTACAGAGAGAATGCATACAGCCAGGACTGGGAGGATTTCCTAAGCAGCACAACTAGCAGTGACGAGAAGCTGATCAAGCGATTTGCAGAGTACTTCGGCTCGGTATTCATGGAACACAGCATACAGGATAAGGCGTACCTCTTCTACGGAAACGGAAGCAACGGAAAGAGTGTACTGACAAAGGTATTGAGTGCTCTGCTGGGTGACGGTAAATTATGCAGCACTCTAGAATTAAGCCGTCTAGGTGGGCGCTTCGACACGTTACAGTTATTAGGCAAGTATGTAAATTTCTGTCACGAAGCGACAAGCGACATCAAGGAGGCAGAGCCTATCTTCAAGGCGATCACATCAAACGATGTCATATCTACAGATGTGAAGGGCAAGCCACGTATTGAATTCAAGCCTAGATGCAAGATATTCATTGACTGCAACGAACTGCCAAGAGCGAACAAGTCAAACGGCGGATGGCTCAGAAGGTTCGAGGGTACCAAGCACAAGTTCAACAACACATTCACCACAGACGAATCAAGAGTGGATGATATCCATGTATTCAGAGCGATACCAGGAATCGACACACTCCTCACAAGCGAGGACGTGCTGCCTGCAGTATTGTGGTGGAGCATTGGTGGTTATGTCAGACTGATTGAGAATGGTTATAGGTTCAGCGAGATAGATGAGGACAAGGATTTGGAATACGAGTTCGCTATCGAGAGCAACCATGTTATCGAGTTCCTCAACGAGTTCGACTGGGTCGATAACGGCATGACTCTTACATCAATGAGAGCAAACAGAGTGTATGAGATATACAAAGAATGGTGCGATGAATGCAGATACAGAGTCGCTGGTAGAAACACCTTCTATAAGAATCTGAAGGGAGCAATTACCTATTTCGATGGAACAGAAACACCACACTGCGAATTAAAGTCCATACGAAAGCAGTGGTTTTTGGTCAAGAAGTAGAGGGGTACACAACTTATGGTGTTTTAAAACACCACAAACACCACATGGCATATTTTTACATGTCTCTTACTATTTAATAAAAAGTCCATAAAACGACACTGCAATACCATAAACACCATATGTAAAGTAGAAAACACCACTTGAAAAAACATTGATATTTACTTACTTTTTTATATATTTGTGGTGTTTTGGTATTTTATATATAAGTAAATAGTATATAGAATATATGAAAGTAAATATATATAGAGGGAATAGAGAAGAGCAAAAAAACACCAAAATACCATATTGCTCATATACAGACCACCCATCCCCCTTGTGTGTGTGCGATTTTTTTGCCGGGGGGGGATGTGTGAATGTGATACATGAGGGAAGGGGGTTGAATCTGACCATCGGTCATTTATTTTGTCAATATTTTTTTGGAATTTCGATTTTTAGGAGGTAAAAAAATGGCGAAGAAGAAGTTTGACTACAATGAGATGGGCGAAAGCAAGCTGCCTGTCGCACGTGCAAGAGAGATGCTCAAGTTAAAAAGAGCAACGATCAACGATTTTGATGTAATCAAGAACAGAAGTTATGAATATCTCACTTACTGCGATGAAAACAACAGAGTTCCTACCTTGAGAGGCCTATGCGTCTGCCTTGGAGTTTCACCAGACACTGTTAACAGATGGATTGCTGAGAGACCTAATCACGAAACAACGATTTTTCTCTCACAGATGCTGAATCTTATGGCAGATAATTTGGAACAGGGAGCGCTCCAAGGAACTATGGACAGGAACGCTTCTGTATTCCTATTGAAATCCAATTTTGGCTACAGGGATAACCAGGATGTGAAGGTTCATCATATGGTTTCTGAAAGCAAGTCAATTGAACAGATTGAAAAGGAAATTTCTGCTGTTGTTATAGATGCAGATTTTGAAGAGAAATAAAAAAAGGTGAGCGTTTTTTTGCTCACCTTTTTACATATGCACGTGAAAATTCTGCCACCACGCGTGTGAAAATTCTGACGGCGCCGTACGCCATCTGAAATTTTGCCATATTTTTTCCATTTTTCTTGTGTATAGATTTTTTTGTGTTTTCTATGCTTGAATTGGTATAGGCTGCATACTCTCATGATATAGATTACATGCGCCTATAGTCTTAAATGGGCTACATTTCAATTCTAAGACACGTTTATATGAAAGATGATAATTATATCACGATATGATTAAACACGCTTAAAAGGGCTATTTAAAGCCCTGTAGTAATGTATGTAAATTGGTGTGTATGAGCTGCATTATATAGATAGCCCACATTTCAATTCTAAGCGTTATTTATGTGGTCATGGTATATTTATATCACCATTATATAAAAGTCTATTAGAACGCTTAAAATGCCTATTTACCTATGATTATTAAAACGCTCATGATCATTAAAATACTTATGAACGTTTAAATGTTTATGAACGCTAAAAAAGAAGATGTCACCATCTTCTTTTTATAATTCTTTTACCGTTGAAACTTAACAAGCAGACTTCTAACCAGGTCATGAAGTAAAAAACCAGTTTGATAAACCACCATATCAACCACAACGGAAAGAAACACAAATAAATCAATAATCTAAGCAATTAGTCAACCCCCTCTATACGAATAGCACGGCTTGCGACTGGGTCCACCTTGACAAACATTCCCATTACGTCATAAATTTCAGTGTTGCCGCTTTCTTCTACTATATCATACATTGTACGAATATAACAGATATCTTCATGACTGTTTATTTCTTCATAGGCTTCTAATTTCTCTAAAATTTTTAGTTCCTGGTCCTCATCGCCATAGTAATAATAATCATCACCATAATAATACTTACTATAATAAGCATCGTTATAATGATAATATCGTGATTGCCATGGGATATAGCCCTCATTACTATAATAGATACCATCGTTTTCAATCCAATCACCATAGCGGTATATATTGCCGTGACTGTCTAAGAACGCCAGGCGTGAACCATTTATAATAGGTTCTAGCAGCTTTTCCGTTCTATCATCGTGTAAGAATTTAGGGTTCATATCATAGAGATATGATACACACTTATTCACAAATAATTGTGTATCACTATAGATACTTTTCTTTTCCTCAAAGTCACTAATAATCCCATTGTGTGCCATTCCTAAGTTGGTTATAACGTGTGTTTTTCGCAAAGCGTTTAGGTCACTAGTGACAGGAAAAGGATGGCAAGTGGCGCCATCTGTTTTCCCACTAGTGGAAATACGAAAATGCAAAATTAATGGAATTTCTTCTATATTGATTTTCTTTTTTAGTTTATCAAGACTATTTAACAATTCTTTTAATGTCATGAAACCTTTATTGATATGTACTCTATTGTTATAAGCGTACATATAACCCGCACCGTCGGGGTTGGTATCAAACATTGTTTCTAGTGTCGTTTCATCTATCATTTTTTGATGAGCTGGTTTGATTGCAATAATACACATTAGAATTCACCTCCTAACAAGTTAGAAAGTTCTTTTCTATTACATAAGTAGTAATAACCATGTGTTTCGAATGTATCAAACTCCGATAAATTAATATAGTTCTGGCGGCGTTTGTGTAGTTCTCCGTTATTGTTATAGAGGCAATAGAAAACGATTGTATCTCCTACAATTTCACCAACGCACACATGATTTAGATTGATAAATACATTTTCTTCTAAACCTTTTTTAATTGCTTGCATTAGTTCGTTTTCTTTCTTTTCTAGTTCACCTAAATTCAATTCATTATCGCAATAAATGTTGCGTGAATTACTGTATTCTCTACAATAATCACCATCTAGCAATAAATCCCATGTGATAATATCTGTATTACTCATTGCAATCATACAAATATTGTGAACTAATTCAAGGCTTGCCATAAACGTTTCATACTTGAGGGTTCCACGGAAAAGTCTAAATTCGTAAGTAGAACTATTGTTTTCATTAAACCAAGTAGAATGTCCATAGTGTTTAATGTTTTTCGCTTTATGCATTGTTACACTATTTTTATGAATTCTTTCACCAAAATCGCTATAACCACAATCCCAACGTTGACGGCGTGAAAATTGAAATAATTCATCCTTAAAGAAGAAAAGAATTGTTTTCAATCTGCTATAACCGCGTTCATCAAAAAACGACTTGTTAACGTGTACGTGTAAACCACAAGTACCGGCGTCGTGTGATTGACAATTACCATCTAATTCACTAAAAAACCAGTCATTATAATGTTGGTTCTTGTGATATTCCAATGTGCAGGGCTGGGAAATAAACTCAAAAGCAACTGTACAATCATATTCACAATGTAATGTGCTATCCATATCACCATCTAATACGCTTGAGGCTAAACTTTCACAATCACCGCGCACGTCATCAACTTCTAATTCAAACCCCATAAATAAAGGGCTTTCGCGTGCTAGAGAACGTGGGTAATAACCATCTTCATATTTATGATAATCATAGATAATAGTATCCATGTCTTCCCAACAACTATCACAATAATAATTGCCATTTCTATAATGCATATCATAATCGTTACTGAAATAATCGCCGCATTCATCACATTTTTGAAAGTCATAATCCCTTGATACATACGTTTCTGTATCTGTTAGATAAACAGTGTAATCGCTTGGTTGATAATCTTCTGTATCTTCACAATAGATATAATTACCATTTTCTATAGTATCATTAGTTAAAAGGTCATTATCACAATAACCATAATCGCTAGTATCTTTATTGATGTAGCAATCTTCAAAAGTAGAATACTCAATATAATATTCATCTTCTAATTCTTCTAATTTCTCCATAGAAATAAATGAAAATTCGTTGTGGTCATAATACTTTACTAAATTATTCATAATGTTTTACCTTAAGAAAAACATATGATATAATCATGTTGCTATTTGTCGGGAAACATATAGCACTAATATAAAGAGATTAATTCTAATATGTACATCTATATATAGATTGGTACGTTGTGGATTAATCTCTTTTCTTTTTCAGTACTATACATAGCAATATGTATATATACGTTTCTCTTTTCCTTTTGAGATTTTCACGTATTCAATTGTCAATGAACTATCTTTATTCATTACATTAAATAATGAATACACTTGTATTATACATTATTAAGTGTAAAAGTCAATACTTTATTTTCATTTATTAGTGTAAATATTTCAATGTCTTTTAATCGTTCGTTTTTCAGACATGATTTTTTTAATACCCCCGCCCTCCCCATTTTTTTTGATGGTTTTACCAATACTGCTCAACCCCGCTACCACCGACGGCCTAATTTTAAGGCAATACACTAAATAGTGTTGACACATGCTGAGAGCAATGATATACTATGCACAGGAGGTAGATATTATGAACTTGACAGAATGCTTAAAAAAATTAATTGCTGATAGCAATAGTTCTTATTCAAGACTTGCAGAAAGGTTAGGGTATGAGCGAGCATCGAGCATTGGAAATATTATGAATAGGAGCGACACAAAGGTCAGCATCCTAATCAATATATGCAACGAACTCGACTACGATATCATAATCAGACCCCGAGGCGGTAATGACAGAGCAGAAAGAACAGTCGTACTAGATGAAGTGCCAGACAGAAAAGATAACAGAGGAAGATTCAAGCGATGAAGTACGGCTACGCACGTGTGAGCACAGGAAAGCAGTCATTGGATAGACAGATAGACAGCTTGCGCTCATACAATGTAGACTATATTTACAGTGACAAGTACACGGGCACAAGAATCGACAGACCGAACTACTGCAAGTTGAAGGAAACGATAAAAAAAGGCGATGAACTATACATCCACGCACTCGACAGACTTGGAAGAAATAAGCAGCTCATAAAGGACGAGATTAGGTTTTTCCAGGAAAAGGGTGTTATAATAAGAATACTTAATATGCCTACAACCATGATTGAACTGGACGGACAGGAATGGATCATCGAGATGATAAACAACATAATCCTCGAGGTGCTTTCATCACTCGCTCAGCAGGAGCATGACATGATGGTGGAGAGAACCGTTGAAGGTCTCAAAGCTGCACGCAAGAGAGGAAAGAGCATTGGAAGACCGACCGTCTCAATCGAAGAGGTAGATGACCTGGTCAGACAGGGTGTATCGATAACAGATGCCTGCAAGCAGTGCAATGTGAGCAGAGCAACGTATTATAAGCATAGAGCCTAGAGCCATGCACCACATATGGTGTAGGCTCTTTTTTTTGTGCAATGAAGGAGGAAATATGGCAATAGATAAGAAGAAAGTGAAACTGTACAAAAGTACTGACAGTCTTACTGCCAAGTATGACATCGTACTGAACTGCTATGCTACAAACGACAAAGATACGCTTCTGCATCTGAATAAGGACTTAAGACACAGACTTGCTGAAGCAAACAGCAACAGAAGCAAGGATATCGAAGAGCGATACAACCTGTATCAGATGTATAAGAAGACATTCCTGTTTACGGCGCATTATTCATTTGAGGACTACATGCTTTACCTCGAGATAAACAGACCTGTCAATGAGCAGTTCTACCGCCCTCGAATGAAGATACTGAAAACCGTAGTAAAAGATCTGCAGGACCTCCATGACGGAAATCTACAGGAACTGTTCATCTCGATGCCTCCACGAGTAGGCAAGACAACATTGATTATGTTCTTTCTTACATGGCTCATGGGAATCAATTCAGAAAAGACGAATCTGTACAGCAGTTTCTCTGACACAATCACGCATTCGTTCTATGAAGGTATAAATGAAATCATCAATGACAATATGACCTATACATACAGTGAGATTTTCCCAGCATCCGTCATAGTGAATCAGAACTCTAGGCTGAACACACTGGATTTGGAGCGAAAGAAGAGATATCCGACACTTACATGTCGTTCTATCTATGGAACACTGAACGGTTCATGTGACTGTAACGGCGTACTTATCGGCGATGACTTGATTGGCGGTATCGAAGAAGCACTCAATCCGGAGCGTATGTACAAGACATGGAAACTAGTGGATAACAACCTCATCACACGTGCTAAACAGGGAAGCAAGGTGTTGTGGATAGGTACTAGATGGTCGCTTGTTGACCCAGCTGGTCTAAGACAGGACCTTATATTGAATGATCCGAACTTCAAGTCAAGAAAGTATAAGATTGTGAATCTGCCAGCACTCAATGAGAATGATGAATCCAATTTCGACTATGACTATGGCGTTGGATTCTCTACTGAATACTATCAGCAGAGAAGGGCGTCATTCGAGAGAAACGATGACATGGCATCCTGGTTCGCACAGTACCAGGGAGAGCCTGTAGAACGTGAAGGTGCATTGTTCAACGGCGGAGATATGAAGTTCTATAACGGAATACTGCCGAATGAGGAACCAGTCAGAAGACTGACCGTGGTAGACACTGCCTGGGGCGGTGGTGACTACGTGAGCGCTCCAATAGCCTATCAGTATGCAGATGGAACGGTATATATACCAGATGTTGTGTTCAATAACGGCGATAAGAGAATAACACAGCCGGAAGTGGCGAAGAAAATCGCTTCGTGGGGTGTACAGGACTGCGATGTCGAAAAGAATAATGGTGGTGAAGGCTATGCTGAAGATGTACAGAAGGAACTCGAACGACTTGGCTACAAATGTGTCATAACATCACACAGTGCGCCGACAACAAAGGCAAAAGAGGTGCGTATATTTCAGAATGCTCCCGATATTAGAGAGTTCTATTTCCTTGAGCCGGGCAAACGTTCAAAAGAATATTCAATGTTCATGAATAACCTGTTCTCATTCAAGATACTCGGCAAGAACGAGCATGATGATGCGCCCGACAGCTTGTCACAGTTGTGTGACAGACTTTACGGAGGCTATGGAACGATAAAAGAAATATTCAAAAGACCGTGCTAAAAGGCGCCGTTTCTCTCTCTGCAAAATACAATGATATTAGGGATGCCTGCATTCATTTGCCTACCCCCTATGTCACCTACAAGGCATCCCTCATATCTGTTCATTACAGGGAGGAAATCAATGAAAAAGAATATATATTGTCCTCTCTGCTTGAAGAGAGGAAAAAAGAAGATACTAGGCAGAGTAAGCGACGATACAAGCGGCACGCTTTATCTCTGGTGCAAGGTAGACAAGAAAGAAATTGAAATTCGTGTGGAAGGAGGCAGCGCTGGTGATTAGCAGAGGCAGAAAGACAATCTATTCAAGCGAATCAGAAATCACAAGAGATAATGTTCAAAAAGTAGTCACATATGCGATGCAGACGCACGAATTAAATCGCAAGGATATAAAGTACCTTATCGAGTACGAGAAGGGAAGGCAGGACATCCTTGATAGAGAGAAGCCTGTAAGGCCCGAAATTAATGAGAAGATAGTAGAGAATCACGCATCACAGATTGTTAATTTCAAGACGGCTTTCGTGTTTGGTTCGCCAATCAGATATGTTCAGAAGGCTGAACAGGAATTGAAGAGCGAAACTACATCAGACGAGGACGATGGGTACATCGGTGAACTAAACAGCATGTGCTTTGATGAAAGAAAGCACACAAAGGACCAGGAACTAGCAAAGACATTTCTAACATGTGGTGTGGGATATAGAGGAGTTTTTCCTCAGAAGGACAAAAATGCTTATACACCTTTTAGAATTGTCAACCTGGATCCTATGAACACATTCATCATCTACAGTCCCGACATTTTTCACGATCCGTTACTTGCAGTCACATACTGGCGTGATATGAACGATAAAGGGATTGTAGAAGAAACGCATTATACGGCTTACACGAACGACAGGGTGTTTCAGTTCACAGATACACATGTCGGCGAGGTTGAAGAAAGTGTAAATGGTATCGGAGCAATTCCTATTGTTGAATATCGACAGGATTATGACAAGATGGGGTGCTTCGAGAGAGCCATCGGTCTGTTAAATGCAATCAACACATGCACAAGTGACAGACTGAATGGATTGGCACAGAATGTACAGTCATTCATTTGGTTCGATAACGTTGACATGAATAAAGAAGACTATGACGAACTTAGAGAGAATGGTGCATTATCCACAACAAGCAGAAACGGAACTACAGCATCTGTAAAGACTATTGAGACATCACTTAATCAGAATGAAATTCAGAGTCTTAGTGATTACTTATATGCTCAGTTACTGCAGATCTGCGCTATGCCTTCTAGAGAAGCGCAGAGTGGTTCTACAACAGGGCAGTCATCTATGCTGAGTGGTGGATGGCAGGAAGCAGAGGAAGATGCTTATCGACTTGAAGAGATGTTCGATGAAGGGGAAAAGAAGTTCCTCGCTATCGTTAAAAACATTCTCGACCGAAGCAATACAGTTGTTAAGGAAGAAGTCAAACTAAGAGATATTGATATCAAGTTCTCTAGAAACAAGGTCACAAACATGCTTGTTAAGACACAGGGGCTTCTAAATATGAAGACATTCGGCATCCATCCAAGAGTTGCCATTCAGACTGCTGACTTATTCAGCGACCCTCAGCAGGTATATGTGGACAGCAGGGAGTACCTGGACGCAGCATACAACACTGAATTAAAAACAACTGTCGATAGTGAAGATAAGGATTTGCAAAGCAATCCCCAAGGAGATAACCCAGCGACAGTAACTGATGACCAGAATATGCAGATGTCATTTGTAAATTCCGGTTAGCATATTTGAGTTAGTATATTTGAGTTAGAGAAAAACTTTAAAGAGCACATATACAGTTAGAGAAAAACTTTAAAAAGCACATACATAGTTAGAGAAAAACTTTAAAGAGCAAGGAGAACCAAAATGAACGTAAGAGAAATTTTAGGCGCTAGATTAACTGAAGACACAACAATCGAAGATTTAATCGAAATGTTAGAAGCAGACAATTCTACTGTATCAGTCAGAGAATATAACGCTATGAAAGATAAAAGTGATAAAAACGCAAAGGAAGCAGCTAATTATAGAAAGCAGCTCAATGCGAATAAATCACAGGAAGAGATTAATAAAGAAGAAACTCAGAGACAGTTAGATGAATTGGCCAGTCAAAACGCTGATCTCACAAAAAAACTATCAATCATGGAAAATGAGAAAAAATTCATATCTATGGGATATAACGAGGAGAGTGCGCACAAAGTGGCTAGTGCTTTAGCCGAGGGTGATATGAAATCATTTTTCAAGCAGCAGGAAATTTTTAATGCTGAATTAAACAAGAAATACAAAGCAGAGGCGTTAAACAATACTAAAACGCCAGGACAAGACGATAATCACGACGATACCATGACAAAAGAGAAGTTAAGCACAATGTCATTAAGGGAACAGATGAAGTTCGCTGAAGAAAATCCTAGTGAATATCAGTCAATTTACGGCAAAGGAGAATAAGATATATGGCAAACACACCATATCCTAATTATGTATTGGAAAACAAGTTTGAAGACCAATACCAGACATATCTAGACTTAATGCAGTTCTGTACTGTTGATAACTCATTAACAGGCGAACCTGGCATGAAGAAAAAAATCCGTACTTATGTAGCAACTGATGGTACGGAAACAGTAGCAAAAGGTGAAGGGAACACTAAGTCAATCACAGCCAGCTACACTGAAACAGAATACACAATCGAGACATTACAGAACAGATTCGATTGGTATGATGAAGATGAAATGGAAGACCCATTAGTAGTTGATAAAGGCTTAGACCACCAGGCAGTTGACATGTTCAACACTGCCAACAAGAAGGCTATTGCTGAATTTGCAAAAGCCACTCAGAAGGTAGAAACTGCTAAGTTCGATTTCAACTCTTTCGTTGATGCAGTAGCATCTATCAAGGACTTAAAAATCAGTGAATCAACTGAAATCACAGGATTAGGCGTTTTCGCATTAGTTCACAAGGACGATGTTGCAGAAATTCGTAAGAACTTAGGGGAATTACTTAAGTACGTTGAGGCATATGCACGTAGCGGCTACATCGGAACAGTTGCTGGTGTAAACATCTACACATCTGCTTTAGCAACTAAAGGGCAGTTTGCAGTAGCAACTAAAGAAGCAGTCACTTACTTCAACAAGAAGGGTGCAGAAGCCGAATCTTCAACTAGAGGAAGCCGTTCAGCAGAAAATGCTAACAAGCGTGAAAATACAGTCTTCTTAAGAAAGTATGGTATTTTCGCCTTAACAAATCAGAACTACATTGTAAAGGTTGTTAAAAGTGCAACTGATGGTCATGCAACAGGAGACGAAATTCCTACAGTATAGAAAGGGGTAGAGAATGAAGAAAGTAGAAGTGATTAAAGCGTTTTATGACGCAAAAAATAAAAAGACCCTACGTAAAGTAGGGGATGTGATTAAAGTTACAGAAATCAGAGCAATGGAACTCATCGAAAAAGAGTTCGCAAAAGAAGTGGAATAGCGAATATGAAAGGGGATGATAAATATGACACAGGAAGAAATTCTAAAAATTAAACTAAAAGACGATGATGTTGATAACGATGATTTGGAAGTTCTTCTGCAAAGTGCTAAGTTAATCATCCTCTCAAATCGCTATCCTTATCATGATTTTCCTGTTGATGACAACGGAGAATATATTCTTGAAAATAGATACAATGATCTGCAGATAAGAATTGCAGTGGAATTATTTGCAAAATCCGGTGCAGAAGGGGAACTGACTCATACAGAAAATGCAGTAACACGACAATGGGCAAGCGCCGATGTTTCACCTGCACTTTTAAGGGAAATTATTCCTAAAGCGAAGGTATTCTAAATGAGAAACTTCAAGAGAGATCAGTTCACAATCTACTATGCATTGTTCCAAAAGGATAGTGCCACGGATAAATACGGCAACAGAATAGGCGGCTATACTGAGCCAACAAAATTAAAAATTTCACTTTCTGCAGCAAAAGGCGATTCGAATTATAACGTATTCGGTAAAGATACTGATTATGACAGAGAGATGGTTACGACAGATACCAACTGTCCTATTGATGAATATTCTAGATTATGGATTGGCGTCGATACGTCAGAGACCCACAATTACGTAGTGACAAAAGTCGCAGTAAGCAAGAGGGAGAAGAGATATGCAATCAAGGAATATAAAGGTTAGGCTGAACGATGAAAGTATCAGTCAAGCCATCTCTAGTCTTAAGGAATATCAGAAAACACTGAAATATAAGCAGGCTGTTCTCATGAAAGAACTCGGTGAGCATGGCTTTGAAGTGATGGTCAGAGAGATCGATTCCTATCCAATGCCTTATTCTAAGGACGATTTAATTAATAGTGTGTCATATGAATGCACAGGTAAAACAGTCACTATTTACAATGCATCTGAGCACGCTTTATTTGTAGAATTCGGAACCGGAATCGTTGGCTCACGTTCGCCGCATCCACACGATACCATCGGGTATCACTATGATGTCAATAATCACGGTGATGATGGGTGGTATTATCGTGATGAAGGAGAATGGCAGTGGACAAAAGGTATGCCATCTAGACCGTTCGCTCATGGCACATACGAGACTTTGAGGGCAGAACTTATTGATATTGTAAAGAAGGTGTTTCAACAGTGATTGACAAAGAAGATGGATTATTTGCTGAAATTGCAAATGAACTTAGAAAACAGTTTCGTGATATCTATATTATCGGAAAGCAGTTATCTTCTGAACCACCTAGATTTCCGGCAGTATCTATTATTCAAGAGAACAACGTAGTAAACAAACGATATAGTACATTTGACGAGATGGAAAATGTTGCTCATATTACGCAGTACATTGAAATTTATTCTAATGATAAAGAGCAGAAAGAAGAAATATGCAAATCGATATCATTAGTAATTGACTATGTATTGAAAACTCATGGCTATTGCAGAATGCTTAACCAGCCGATGGTTAACGCTGATGATACTATAGCAAGAAGAATCATGAGATATAAGAAAGAAAATGAAACACAATATTAAGGAGGATAAATATGGGAGTAGCAATCAACACAGCTGGCGTAACTGTAGGATATGCCGTTGAAGCGACAGCAGGTACTAGACCAACTGGTGGGTACACTGTAATTCCGGACATTAAGTCCGTTCCGGAACTAAATCCAAGTCCGGAAACTTTAGAATCGACTGATCTAATGGAAACAGAGTACAAGACTTATATTGAAGGCTTAAAGGACTTAGGTGGAGCATTAGCATTCACAGCAAACCTAACAGAGGAACTTATTACGGTTTGGGATGCCTTAATTGGAAAGTACGAAGAAGCTGCAAAGACAGGCAAGTCTACATGGTTTGAAATCAAGCATCCTAAGTTAGCAAAATCTGTTTACTTTAGTGGTCAGCCATCAAAGACAGGTTTACCAGCAATCGAAGTAAACAGTATCTTAGAAACTAACTTATATATCACACCTACAGGAGCACCTGAATGGGGAGCAAAAAGCACTGATAACGCATAAGTTAGAGGCGCTTTAATCGGCGCCTTTTTTTAATAATTTATAGAGGAGATAAGCAAGTATGGAAAAAACAAATAGCACAACAATCAAGTTTGCATACGAAGGCAAGAATTATGAATTAGGTTATACAAGAGAAATTGTCGGTAAGATGGTTGGAGAAGGCTTTGAAATTGAAGAAGCAGCTAAGAACCCACTTGATGCGATTTATGAATTATTCATTAATTCATTTGAAATGAATCATCAAGATACAGATATCGATACAAGAGAAAAGATTTTAAAGAATCTCGGCAATAAAGAGCATCTATTTGCAGTGCTTGTAGAAATGTTCTCTGAACCAATCGAATTCCTAGGAGAACCAGAAAAAAACGCAATCGAGTGGACAGTATAGAAAGCGAAAGCGATGCCGATGCGTCCACGAATGATTATAGGAAAGTAATGAATGAGTGGTTTCCCTATTATCTTGCACTAGGGATGACCTATGAACAGTATTGGTGTAGTGACCCATATCTTACGGTATATTATCAGAAAGCCAAGAAAATGAAGTTTGATTATGATAATCAGATGGCTTGGATAAATGGAATGTATATCTATGATGCCGTGTCGGCTATTGTGTTCAATACATGGTGCCGTAAGGAAGGGGAACAGTGTAAAAATTATACTAATAAGCCTTATGAATTTGATGAGGCAAAGCAAGAAGAAGAATTAAAGAAAGAAGCAGAAGTCCAGGCAGAAGCGTGGATGCGAAACTTCGTTAATCTATATAAAGTTTAGAGCCGAACCGAGAGCCTTATTTTTTAAGGAAGGAGGTTTAAGACTATATGGCTGATATAGATAAATTATCGATAGTATTCGAAAGTGATGTTGATGGAGCAGTCAGCGCAATAGATAAGTTGACAGGTGCACTTCAAAGATTAAATCAAGGTATCAAGATTGACGGCAATATTGCAACTACCTTGAACTCTCTTTCAAGACTTGACAAAGTGGTCAATGGTTTAAACACCAAGAATGTTGATGCTTTTTCTAAAGGAATTAAAAATCTCGCTGAAGCATTAAAACCTTTAGAAAAAATCGGCAAAAGCGGTCTTGGTAAAACTTTGGACAGTTTATCAGATATATCTAAAGTCATCAGCAAACTAGACCAGGCAGACTTAGGCAAGTTCAGCGGGCAGATGAATCAGATTTCAAGTGCCATGGCACCACTTGCACAGAACAGCAATCAGTTGTCTGATGTGTTTAATAAAATGCCGAGTGCAGTAGCCTCTGCATCCAAGTCTTTAGATGCCTACAATTCTAAATCTAGAGGCGCTAAGACTCATACAGGTGGACTGTTCTCAGCAATCAGTTCTTTGGTAAGTGGAGCACGAAATGTAAAATCCACTTTCTTAGCAATAAGTTCTGCATTCAGTTTCTTTTACGATGAAAGTGCTGAATACATAGAACAGTTAAACCTGTTCAATGTCGCAATGGGCAGTGCATCACAAAGTGCCAGCACATTTGCTCAAAAAGTCAGTGATGCTATGGGCATCGATCCAGGCAAATGGATGGAGTACCAGGGCACACTTAATATGATGATTGAGGGCTTTGGTGTAGCAAGTGACAAAGCACAGATAATGTCGCAGAACCTAACACAGTTATCATATGACTATAGTTCCTTAATGAACGTAGATGTAAGCACTGCTTTCGATAAAATACAGAGTGCCATGTCCGGACAGATTAAAGGCTTGAAGGAATATGGTAACAACGTGTCTGTCGCAATGGTCAAACAGACAGGTCTTAAATACGGCTTACAAGGCAACGTAAGTACCTGGGATCAGAACACACAGGCAATCATGAGATACATCACTATCATGAATAATGCCAGCAAAGTAGATGTATTTAATGATATGGCTCGTACAATCAATACGCCTAGTAATGCCGTACGTATCTTGGCGCAGCAGTTCAAGGTGCTTAGACGAGCAATCGGTAATATTGCGAGCGTATTTGCTACGGCAGTAATTCCTTATATACAGGTAGCGGTTGAACTTCTGAATAAGTTTGCTAGTTTTGTGGCTGGCTTATTCGGATTTAAATTACCAACCATTGATTATAGCGGCTTGGAAAAAGGCTCTGGTGCTATGGATGACATGGCAGACAGTGCTAAGGATGCAGGCTCATCAGTGGGTGGAGCAACCAAGAAAGTAAAAGACTTAAAGAAAGAACTACAGACATTAGGATTTGATGAATTAAACATTCTAAACAGTCCAAAGAACGATTCCGACAGTGGCGGCTCCGGTGGTGGATCCGGCGGTGGCGGTATCGGTGGTGGTGCTGGTATCGGTGATATCGACTTGCCACAATATGATTTCTTAAAAGGCTTAAAGAAAGACACAGACGAAATAGAAAAGAGATTAAAGGAACTATTTAAGCCCGTTACTGATAGTTGGAACAAGTACGGCAAAGAAGTCATGGACAGTTTTAAGTTTGCTTTAAATGAGTTATCTGAACTCACAAAGAGTATCGGCAGATCATTTGGAGAGGTATGGCAGAACGGCACAGGCAAGAAGACAGTAAGTGAAATTCTGCTAATCGTTAAGAACTTATGCGACTTCGTTGGATATCTAGCAAAGCGTTTCAGAGAAGCATGGGATGAAGCCGGACTAGGAACAAAAATCATTCAGAATCTATGGGATGCTGCAAATAATTTACTTCATTCCGTTGAAGACATTAGTGAGCAGTTGAGTAATTTTGCTTTCTATCTTGATTTCAAGCCAGCGTTAAAGAGCGTTTATAGTTTGTCAAAGGCTTTTAAAGAACTTTCAGACATCGTAGGAAAGTATCTAAGTGATGCTTTCAAAAACGTACTGCTGCCATTAGCAAAATGGGGTATTGAAAAAGTTATTCCTACAGGAGTTAGTGCTTTAGCAGATGCCTTAAAGGGAGTCAGTGCTGCTCTTAAGAATTTAAGACCGTTTATCACTTTCCTAGAAAAATTAACTGTTGCCCTA
>OIYG01000797.1_pt1 | contig 27657 bp, 51 predicted proteins | sample 1587861 | NCBI WGS metagenome assembly OIYG01 (sample SAMN03283272) | human gut metagenome | biome: human-associated habitat; material: feces | host: Homo sapiens | place: Peru | collected 2012 | reverse complement strand
CCATCATGCGGATAGTGTTCTCCGAGAACACACTGCCCAATAGCAGGTTCTTCACGAAGTCCTTGCCTGCTGCCGAGAGCTTGTCCTCACCCTCACGCAATCCGGCTACCTCGTTCAAGCCAATAACGCCCTTATCAATTAAACGCTTTAGCAACGAGTTTATTGCAGTAGGATTGTTAAAGAATGCGTCAAGACTGCCGCTTCCCTCTATCTCTGATATAATAGTGCCTATCTCGTCTGCAGAAAGCTTCTTCGAGTTCGCCACTGCCTGCTGAGTATTGCCCTGCGATTTCTTCTCGTTCTTGTTGAACTTGGCAAAGGTTGCCGTGTCATACTTCATCGGCTCGTCACTCACAAGCACAAGGCGCGGATGCTTTATACCACTCTGCTCAATCTGCTCTGCGGTGAAGCCATAATTCTCTGCATTCTCCTTCAATGCTTCAAGATAAGCACTGTCGGTACCGTTCTTTGCTGCCTTCTGTCCCGCCATCGTTCTGCCGTTACCGTCAACAACAATGCCGTCAGATGTCACAACCGGAACCTGGTCTACTGCCTGTCCGTCATACTTCATGGCTATCATATCCGTTACCATCTGAGCCTGCTTGTCATTCTCATAGTCACGGTCATTGATAGTCCTGCCTTCTTCGTTCACTGGGAAACCCTCGCTCTTCTTATATCCGTCGTTGGCATTATGCGAAGGTGTCAGACTGTCTGCCTCGACAATCTCATAGTGTCCTCTTAGCTTGCTTCCGTCAGCCAATGTACGTGTGCGCTTATTACCCACAACGCGCAAGCCACTCTCGAACTTCTCCCGAGCAACCCCTACATTACCTACTTCACCTACCGAACCTACACCACCTACCGAACTTACCTTCTCCATTCCAGCCTTGACCTTCTTCTCAGTCATAGCCTTCTTGATATTGGTGTAAAGCTCCAGTTCCTTCTTTGCGGCATCAACAGCCATTGTCTTCTGAGCCTCAGCTTCCTTGGCGTCGTTCAAGTCACCAGTGTAGTCCACCTTTATCTTCTCGGAGTCCTTCAGCGTCTTCTCGGCTCGCTTTATCTGGCCGTCCACAGCAGCCTCAGCATTCTCGCCAAACTGCGAAGACATCCACTCCGCACCCTGCTCAGGACTCATCTGCGAGTAGTCAGCAGTCTCACGGCCTTTCGAGTCCTTCATCATCGGCACAGGCGTACCGTCCGCAAGAGTAGCAACCGGCTCTTCACCCACAGGTATAGTCTCTTTCTCACCCACAGGCGTAGTCTCTTTCTCACCCACCGGCTTAGTCGGCTTAGTAAGGCCCAGTAAGGCTTCATTACCTTCCTCTCCCACAGGTTGTTCCCCAGGCTTAGTTTGGCTTAGAGAGGCCTCGGAAGGCTTATCACCCCCAGACTGCATTTCCGCGTATACGGTAGAGTTCAACTCTTCCAGCTGTCGCTGATAGTCCTTCGCATACTCTTCGCTTGACGTGGTACGTTCCAGTGTCACGTCCTTTGCATGCACGAAGTCCATTTCACGAGTAGCAGGGTCATACACCGTCAGCATATCACCGTCACGTACTCTGCCTTCACCATCAAACGCAACGTCTCCAGCTCCGACAATCAGCACCCTGCCCTTGTTGTCCTTCACGAACACCATCTGCTCGCCGTTCTGCTTTTCGCCGTTCAGCTCGCCCTTATAGCTCCACTGGCCGACGTGCTTCTGCGTTGTCTCCACAATCTTGTCCTGCGTACCCTTGAACATTCCCTGCGCCTTTGAGAGGGCGTTGATATAGTCTGCAAGTGGTGCAAGCTGCTCCTGTGTCAGTCCGGAATTGAACAGCTCCATATAAATCTGCGGATTGCTCATGCCGGCCTTCTGCATACGCTCGTATTCTTCCTTCAGCACGTCGTTGCTGTCCATAGCTGCCTGCAAGGCATCCTCCGTCTTCGTAAGGTCACCAAGCACCTCAGACGCAGCCTCATTGTTAGGAGTCTCAGTACCCAGACCGTTCTCCTCCACAACGTCCTTGCCCTCAGTGTTCGACTGCTCTGCATGCAACGTACCAGGTACAAACTGCTCGTCCTCGTAAGCCTTTCTCAGAGCCACACAAGCGTTCTGTTCTTCATCGCTGCGTCTAAGCGGTTGCTTGTCCATTGCGGTCTTCAACTGCTCTGCAGTCATACCGTTAGCCTCAGCTACAGCTTCAAGAGTTGCCTGTGCCGTCTTCTCGTCCTTAATCTGTGCAGCACCATAGGCATTGCTCAGACGCTGATCCTCACGCTTCATGTTCAGCGAGTAAATAATGGAGTTACGCTCGTCAATGCTCTTGAAGCTGTTCTTCGACAGCAGTTCTCCATTCTTGCTGTATTCGTTCACAGAGCCGCCTTCAATACGGCAATTCTCCATCATCGGACGTGCCGAAGGAACGGTGCCCATAACCAAAGCCGAGAACTTAGCCTTTGTGTCCCAAGGAATGGTGTTGTCTGCCATTATCTCGTCGTAGGCAGTCTTCACAAACTCAGCGTCTGTGTCCTTATACGACTCCTCGCCTTTCCCTTTGGCTGCGGTCTTCTTTGCTCGCATCGCCCAAGATGTCAGACTCTCTTTTCTCGTCAGCGGATTGTTGTGTGCGTCATATCCATAGATTGATTCATTGCGCTTCGGCGCAGACGCGCTTCCGAACAGCTGCTCTTTCTCCTCATTAGTGAAGGTATATCCACCAAAGGCTGCTCTCTGTCCGTCCGATGTCATAAGACCATTAATGTTTCTCGCCACCATATCAAGGTAGCTTTCCTTTACGCCGTCCTTGCTCTGGCGCTTAGGCAGTCTTGCGTGTGTCAGCTTCAAGGCTACGACGTTGGCGCAAGCCTCAAGGTTACCCTCAATGCTCGTCCAGTCTGTATCGTGCCCCTCTATAGTCTTGGCCACATTGCCGCCTATGTGCATACCTATTCCCTCCATGGCCAACTGGAACGCCTTGGCAGGAATACGCTTCACTCCGCTAACATTATAGATACCTGCACCAACGACACCGCCAATGCCACCCATGGTAGCCCAGCTTGCACCTTCCGACAGACCGCCCATAGCCATCATCTTAACGGTATTGCCAATAGAAGTGTCGTCGCCAGTAGAGTAGTTCTGCACAGCTGCATTCGTCGAGCCATACAGCACACCAGTAATGCCCTGACTTACCATGCCCGAACCTGCCATACGTGCTATACGACCACCTAAAGTACTGTTCGCAATCCTCGCTGTCTGTGCCACACCATTACCGAATACCTTGCCAGCTACGGCTGCACCTGCCTTGCCTGCTGCACCAAATACTGGGGCGTCCGCAACAAAGCCCAATGTGCCTCGTGCCACTCTCGCGGCCATACCAGGATTTACATCAGGGTTCTCCCTATTGTCCGTCATAGCCATACCCTGCTGAGCGTATTGTCTCTGCTTCTTCGATGTCATGCCCATAGACATGATAGTGCCAAGCATCGACTCGTTTACTCCACGAAGAATGTATTCTGCCGTGCTCTTCGGCATACTACGGCTCAACTCGCTCTTGTCAAAGTCTGCCGCCAATTTCGCTTGCAGTCCCGGTATGAGGCTCTTTTCTACGTACTCCTCTGGGCTGATGCCGTAGGCTGCTGCCTTCAGCCCTATCTCCTCCTGCATCTTCGGCTGTGACAGGACTTTTGCAATGTCCGCATTTGCCTTTTCTTGCAGATGCTTCAAGAGCTTGTCGGGGTCAAGCGCTTCATTATACGCCTTTCCTGCTGCCATATAAGCAAATGGAGACGCCTTGCTTAACGCCGACTCTGCTGCTGCACCTTTCGCTGTTGCCGTCTTGAACTCATTAAGTATATTGTCCGACACATAGTCGTCAAGGTGTTTGTTGGCAAACTCCAAACCGCTCTCTACCAATTGGCGCTCTGCTTGCTCTTGGGTGTTTATAACGTGGGCGTTTACGTTCGCGTCGCCTGTATCCACGACGGGAGTTTTCAGACGTGCCTCCTTTTCGCGCAATGGTTTCATTACCTCCTTGCCTGCTTCACGTCCAGCCTGCTCTATACGTCTATCGAGCGTCTGCTGCTCTCTGTGTGTTCTGCCCACCATCTGTTTCACAGCACTCGGCTTCGTGTAGTCTATTGGCATCTGCTCTTCATCGCGTCTTTTCAAGGCGTCAGCCTCCCTAAGCCCCTTCACAAGCGCACTCTCCTTACCTCCCTCAGCCAAAGGCTCAGAAAGGCCTACAGAGGCACCCTTACCTCCTTTCACCAATGGCTTAGTAAGGCCCAAAGAGGCATAGCCAGGCTCAGCACCCGATTCTTCCTTTCCCCACTTTTTCTGCGCAACCCTCAGCGCTGCCTTACCTAAAGAAGTCTTAGGCTGATACTTTTCCCTTCTCACGGTCTGTCCCGTAAACAGATGCGCACCGAAGTCACCGACTCTGCCCGCATCCTTCACGTCAACATCGCCTCTACGTCCCGTCTTGCGGTCTATCACCTCCATACGGGCACCGGGGAAAGCCTTTGCAAAACCCTCCCTGTCATTGTCAAACGCCGCCTTGTTCACAGTATGTCTGTTTCCATTGGCATCCTTGAAATAATAATATCTGTTATCTGGCATATCCTTTCAATGTTTAATACTTACTTTACATACTGACTCCAGTCCGTACCTTTACCCTTGCTCGTAGGCTTACTCTGAGTCTTCGGCTTGCTGCCCGAACCCTGCCATCTGATAGGACTCGCACCCTTGCGCTGATTCCTTATCTGTTTTGTCTGGCTCTTAGGCACAGTCTTGGTAACATACCTCACCTTCTTCTTTCCCGAAGTGTTCACGCCTCGCTGTGCCGTCTCGCTCGTCCTTACGTCCGTATAGCCAAAACCGTCTCTGAATGTCTTTCTCAACGACTCGCCCTTGCCAGAGCTGTCAAGCAGACCATAACTGATAGCGCCTTGTATTATCTTGCGTGCTTGCGACATATTCGGCTTCACTACCGTGCCGTCACTTGCAGTATATCCGTTCAGCGCAAGCACCAGCTCACGCTGCTTCTGAGGAGTAATCATGCCAATACGCCGCATTTCATCCCAAGCCTGCAATTCCTGCTGAGGCGTAAGCTGTTTCTTGCTTGCCAATCGGCCATACGGAGTAGCATAGCCATAGCCTCCGCCAACACCGCCACTACTACCGCTTCCCGAGCCTCCAGCCACACGTGCCTCCTTTGCTCTTGCCAAAGCCAGTCTGCTTGCGCTGATGCCTTCTTGAGCCTTGTTATGGCGTTTGGTCTCGCCAAGCCTTTCGCCCGATAGCTTCAAGTTACCCTCCTGAATGCCAAGCATACCCTTACGATACTCATCCATGGCCTTAGCCGCTTTGTCTGCACGCTCGCCAGCCTTCTGTTTCAGCTCGATGTTCATAGCCTTATAAGCTCTCTCCGCATCTGCTGATGCCTGCTTCATGCGTAGGTTGGCATTCTTATACGCAGCGTCCGCTTCCAACGCTGCCTGCCGTGCCCGTTCATTCTTCCTCTGCTGCAGACCTTTCTGCAATCCCTCTACAGGATTGTTGAACCTCTGCAAAGGCGCTCCCTTCGAAGTGTTGTAGATGTTGCCCATGTGCCTTATCGCATCCGCAAGCGTAGCAAGGCGCATCTTGTTACGTGTCATACGCTCGTCGTACTCGTCTGCACTCTCACCACTCCTTATGCCGGGACGCTTCTTTATCAATCCGCCAAGCCAGCCGAAGAACCCTCCGTCCTTCTTGGTGTCGTCTTTCTGAAACGTAGGAGCATTCTGCACAACAGAAACATTAGCAGCGCCATCACCCACAGGCGCAGAAGCGCCCCCAATCAATGGCTTAGTAGGCTCAGAAAGGCTTAGTGAGGCCTTGTCACCCACAGGCCCGAACCTGCCCACTATACCATTACCTGCAAAAGCATTGAAAGGAGCAGCAGGCGCAGCCCCACCCTCAGCCAAAGGCTCAGAAAGGCCTAAAGAGGCATAGTTAGGCTTAGTACCAACAGGCTCATTACCACCCACAGCATTAACCTCTTCCTTCTTCAATTTCCCCTTTTCACTTCCTACCATAAGCTGCAATATGTTTCTTTATAAGGTCACAAGCACCGTCAATCTGCTTGATGAAAGCATCAGCCTTGTTGGCACGCTTATACTGAAAAGCTGTCTCCTCCTCAAGTATATCAACGTTCTCACGCAGACGGGCAACTCGCTTGGCGTTGTTCTTCTTTATCTTGTCAATCACCTTGTCTTTGTATATCAAAGCACTCTCAGCCGACTTCAAGCACTGCTCAAACCAGTCACGTTCCTTCGCCACACCAGCAAGCGCAGTCTTCAGACGCTCTATCTCAGCTGCCTGCTCGTCAATGAGCGAATCCCTTAACAGACCGGCTGCTTCCATCACGCGATTTATATCAGCCTTGCTCGGCTCTACACAAACAACTCTCTTATTCTTTCTTTTCGACATAATCAATCAACATTTAACATTCAACACTCGATTACACTCCCGTCACGTTCTTCAACTTCTTGTTGTCATACAGAGTATCGTGAATGTACTCCGCATCATTGAACTTCGGAGTCAACGAACCGCCAGCAGCAGCCTTGGCACCAGGAGAGTTCACGCCAATATCCAGACTCTTCTTCGTTCCGGCACCGTCCAACATCGAAGCTGCACTCATCAAAGCATTGCTCATGTTCTGACCAGCATCACTCGCATTCTGTGCCTGCTGGTTGTAAGCATCCTCACGCTCCTTCGAAAAGCCCATCTGATTCTGCATGTGCTGAGCGGAAACACTCTCCTTCTTCGCACTGTCACGAGCACCAATGTTGGCAATGGCATCACCCATCGTTCTGTTAGCGGCCTCCTTTGCCATCGCTGCACTCGCCGCAGTCCCACCAGCAACAGCTGCTGCACCGTCTGCCTTACGGATATAATTGTCCTGCACCTCCTGGGCACGACGCAACAGATTCTGACCTGCCTTGGTGTCCAGATAATCCGTGTTGTAAGCCTTCTCGTACCAAGCCTTCTCTGCATTCGCACGATACTGACGCTCCCTCGCTGCCTTCTTAGCTGCCTTGCGCGCCTTAGCACCACCAAACAAACTGCCCGCTACACTACCAGCCAAACTCGCAGCAGCAGCTATCCACTGAGGATTGCTCGCTCCTGAAATCTCACTAATACCTAATGGCAACCTGAAAAATCTATTCAATTCAAACATATATCATCGTTTTTAATCATTTATCCTATACTGCCAACCCGACTGCAACCGCACCGAATACAACACCAACAGCATCAGCAGCCAAATCCTTCCAGTCAAATTCCTCACCGGTTGACTTGTCGTACAACTCCTTCAACACGCCTACTACAATGGCTGCAATCGCTCCTATTAACGCATTGTGCGCATAGACTGACACGACAGAAGATATAAACGCACACGTCTCCGCATGCATCACCTTGTCTGTACCAACCTTGTCAACTATTCTTGTCACTATATTCTCCATACTTTTCGTATTAAAATTTTAATTACACACTTGACCTCCTTTTGTCGGAGTACCTTTTCCTTGGGATTTGTAACGAAGACCTCCTTCATGCGGAGTACCTTTCCCAGGGAAATTTGGACGAGATAGACAACACGACATTTACACCTATGCTTTTATCTACTATAATTTGTCCGCAGTACCTAAGGGGGGTGGGGGGTCTGTGATTGCCTTCGTGTATGCCCATCATCCCTGCCGTTCCCCTCATCGTCCACCGTCACATCTATGCGCTTCATCATCCTCCACATCATCACATACAGCGAGAAGAGAGAGACAGCCACATCGCCACGTTATTCATACGCCCTTACGCCAAACGCCCATATTCCATGGCAAAAAGCATTACTATTGTATTACCTTATTGTTATTCTTGAGCACAACACGCTGTATTTCAGTACTTTAGACGCTTTGTATATGAACCCAAAAGGGTCACAGTCCTTTTGTTTCGATGATTGGAGGGCATCTTGGACATATGTTAGACACATCTTGGACACGTCTTGCAACCGCAAATATACGCTCAAATCTGCATCGAATTGCTGTTTTTCGTCCGCTGTCAATGTCACAAAAAAGTCACAAATCCTTTTGTCGGGGCTTCAACGTAAAAAATCCGACTTTTTGAACACTTTTCGGGTCTAACCCCCGTAATTTTCGAGACCAAGGGCAAATAAAAAAGGAAAATATGAACAGTCAAGGAGCATAGAAATGTACGCACGAAGAAGCGGTTTTTGTACCAAAAAAGTCAAACAAAGGTCAAAAAAGGGTCTCATATCGTGTGCGAAAGTCTGTAAAAACGGTCTGGAGGTCGGAAAAACACGGAAAAATCACTAAAACACGCCTTGTACGCTCTCTAACTGCGCACAAAGCACCCACACGCATAAACACAAAAAAAGCCACTCCAGTAAGGATAGAGTGACTTATATATATAGAATGAAGGGTGTTTATCTCTCTATAAGGTCTATAAGGGAGATTGAAGAACAATGGGGAGATAAGGGAGGCTGCGCCTCCCAAGGGCTTACGCCCTCCCTCCGCTGAGGCTACCGCCTTAGTAAATATTCCGTTCTAATCTATAGATGAACTTCTTGTAAGATATGTAATTGTCGTATTTCTTATTTAAAGCGCCTATTGTCTCTATATATCCTATAGTGATAATTATATATATTGCAAGATAGAGTATAGTGCATACTACCTGGCTTAGTGTATTGCCTGTCGCTATCTTTGTTAAGAATTTAGGCGGCGATGTAAAAAGGTATACAGTAACTGCAAAGAAAAGACAACATTCAAAAAATATCAATAGGGCACGTAAACAATAATGGAAGGTGAACGCAACCCCATTGTCTTGCATACTCTCGCAGAAAATGAATAAGAGATATATTAATATGCCTATTGCACATGTATATCCGAAATATTTCCACTTCATTTTGTTATACTTTTTATTTCTTCCACGATTGTATTGAATTCCTCCAGAGTGTCGGCAGTATAGTGGATACCCCTGTAGCGGACAAAGGCTGCAAAGTCACTACAATTCTTTTGCCCATCCTCTCCAAGTATCTTTGTAACTGGTACACCTAATACCTCCGCAATCTTGTACAGCGTCATAATACTTGGTGTAGTCTTGTTATTTATTAGATTACTTGCTGTCTGCTCTGTAACACCTATTGACGCAGCAAACTCCTTAGAGGACATCGAAAGAAACTCTTTGATGTGTAGTTTTATATCTGTCTGTTTGTAAGCCATTATAATATTACCTTAATATGTTTGTCTACAAAGTTACTACAATTAAACTGATATTTATATTAACAACTGTAAAATTAAGGCATAATTATATTTATTATTGTTAAAATAAAGGTAATATTTGAATTATTGCTTGCATGTATTATAATTTTACCTTAACTTTGCAATCGTAATCAAGTAACAAACATCAATAACAATAAAACATACACATTATGAGAACAGTAGGAACTTTATATCTAACTTATGACACATATCTTGAAGAGATAGAAATGAAAAGCAAAACTTTTGGTGGAATGTTCATGGAAGCTAAAGACATAGTTGAAGATAGAAAAAATGATAAAAGATTATTAGACGCTCGGTTCGTATATGCCGTACTTCTTCCACCTGTACCACAATACGCAAAAGGTTATGCTTCTATGGATTTTGTTTTGTTTGATAGTATTAAAGAAAAGTAACAATAAAGATATAACACACATTATGAGTAAGTACACAGTTTATACTTTCAGAAGTAAGCGAGGATGCGAAGCGTACGTCAAAACGCACAGTATAGAGGAAGCTCTCGAACTCGCACGTAAAGCAGGCGAAAACTTGAAGTTAACAGATTTAAAGATACAGCGATGAAAAAGTACATAATAGTATATTACAAAAAGGATGTGCCTCACGGATACGAGGAATGCATGAGGTCATTACCAATGACGAAGGAAGATTGCGAACGCCATCTTACAAAGAATGAGTTCTTCGAAAATCCAGTACTCCCTCGTGTGTGGTATCCGAAAGATAAGACCAATGCTTTTGTTCATTGTGAGTTCGCACAAGTTGAGGACGCATAATCTATCATCCGTGAGCGACAGGCGCACATCGGGTTCGAGACCCGACACGGAACTAATATTAACAATTAAAAAACATACGGATATGGAAATCTACAAAATTGAAAGACAAGGATGCGAGGTGAATGTTCTGTTCACAGGTAAACAATACATATTCCAAAACTCATATTTCGGAATACTCGCAGTTGCGACAAGAAAAGGATACGAGGATGAAGATATGAATACCTTCACACTCGAATACGGAAACGACAACACTATTGGAGGTTCGTTCGGTGGTGACTACTGCGCTACAATGGCTAAGCGTGTTATCAACAAAATAGAGTCAATATACTCTAAACGTGAGATACACTACGATATTGTACAGGTAGATGTCAACAAGAAGTATTTTATTGACATACAGACGAGAGAACGCTAACGGAAGATAAGGAGGGGCGCTGCCCCTCCAATTCCACCCCAGCCGTGACCGACTGAAAGGCAAGCGGAGCGAGACCGCACACGGCACTAACTTCAAAAACATAATAATATGGAAGAACAAAACTACACATGGAGGCTCATGAAACTATCAGAACAGCCTACCGCACCACGATGCAGACGCACCGTAAGAGCAAAGGACGTGAGCGAAGCATATCACAAATTCCTCACACTTCCGCAGTTCACACAACGAGGACTACGCATCATTTACAGAGGATACGAGTTTATCCCTGTCAGATTAAGAAATCATTAACCCCTCAAAACATTACAGCTATGACAACAGATTTATGGATTTTACTAATCGTCTTCTCATCGATAGTCAACTATGTAGGTGGAATATATGTAGGACAGCATTGGGATGAAGACTAAAGCAGAAGATAAGGGGGCTGCCGCCCCCAAGTCCCCTAAGACACGGAAAGTGCTGTTGAGTACCGCTGATGCGATAATGCTTCGAATGATACTCACTAATTATCGGGAGGAACTCACAGCACTTCTCAACCGTGCAAAGTCAAGCAACAAGGCGAAAGCCTATGCAACCGAGAACATAAAAATAATAGATGATTTAAAACAAAAGATATTTGGACTATGAACAAGTTATTAGTAGCAGCATTGATAGCAAGCACAGCACTTGCAGCAGTAGCAACAAAGAAAACAACAGACGCAGAGTACGACAGAGCGCAGATTAAAGAAGACGTGCGCTTGCTGATGAACGACATCGAAGAGTACGGAGACATCGACACTTATACAGGTTCAGACCACTTCGAACGCCTTTATGAATGGTCGCACAACATCGAACGTAATGATAAAGATTAACGGCATCACCTACGAAATAGGCTTGTCAATGGAAGTGGCAGGAACGATGTGGTTCTTTCGCAAGATAGTCGAAGGGCGAGAGACCACACGCCACTTTTGGACAAAGCAGACTCTTGAGAAATACCTCCGCACCCTACCTAACAAGATAATCAAACGAGAGGTTCTTGCAATGCTCAGGCAGACGCACGGCAGGGCAGCAGCCATAAGGCGGTAAACAATCCGTTGGGGATAGAAACCATTTCGGAGCGACACCGACAACGGAACTATTAACAATAAAACATTACAATTATGAAGAAGAACAACGAAAACAAGGAATGTAAATTTTGGTTTCTCGGCTACTGCCATATGTTTATGGGTGGTATGTGCAGAAATATCGAATGTAACTTTAAACGAAAGGAGGAATGATTTATGAAGACAAACATTATTCCATGTCCTATCAATGAAAAGGACATATGCAGCGACATTCTATTCGACGACCTCTTCGATAATAGCGAGTACGTGGAGCGAGGAAACAGGTACGTCGGTTTCATCTGTGACAAAGTCGCAAAGGTCGAATATTACAACAACTACGTTCATATTTCATTCGAAAGCACAATAGACGATAGAGAGACAGAGCAGATTGAGGAATGGGCACGTACAATAGAAGACAGCTATAACGAAAACTTGATTGACGAAGATGTGCGCTTGAATGTCCGCATTAAAGTCTTTGCCAAGTCAAGTGAAGTATACTTCGAGTATATCATCACAGAGAACTAAACTGACAGGCTGAATGTGGTACAAGCCACTCCACTTCGATGCGAGGTCGAAGCAGCCACAAATATTAATCAAAAAACATACGAATATGAAGTACACAGTAGTAATTGTCGAGACTCTCTCACGAAAGGTCGAAGTCGACGCAGCAGATGCACAAGAGGCGAAGCAGATAATAGCCGAACAGTACAACAGCGAACAGATAGTGTTGTCAGCAGACGATTTTTACGGATACGAAATTGAAACGCTATGACAAGCTATCAGCACCTCTACAATATCATTATGAGCCGACCGCTCACAGATGATACCTACAGCGAGCGAGCCTACAGCGTGTTGCATGCAGCATACCCACAGGCGAACCTCGCACAGATAAACGAAGCAGCCACTACGGATTGGTGCAATTCGTTGTCTGACGAACAGAATATAAACAATTGTAAATACTTAGCAATATGACACTACAGGAATATCTTGAAAATAAGTTAGGAGAAATGGCACAGCAGGACGCCAATTTCCGTGAACGCTACGAGGATAAGCAGAAGTCTATGAAGAATTGTCTCCTGTATATCACACAGCAGGCTCACAAGCAAGCCGTAAACGGTTGCGCAGCCATATCCGACGATGATGTCCTACAAATGGCAGTCCACTACTACCAAGAGAAGGACGTTGAACCGACCAAGCAAACGATACCGGCTAAGGTTGTGGCAGCACCTAAAGAGGAGACAAAGCCGAAGACAGCTGTCCTCATACCGAAGCCACAGCCGAAAAAGGCAAAGAAAGTAGATAATTCATTACAACTTGATTTATTTGGAGGAATGTAATATGAAACCACGCACGAAGATAGAGAGAGAGGTTGTTGACCTCTCTCACAAGTTAGGCGAGATAAATAAGCGTGACACCGCTCACATCATCCGTCATACATACGGCTCGTGTAAGTATGAGGACATGTACAACCGCTGCTATGTCGTTATCAATCAAGCCTACAAAGGTTGGCAGGTACTCAGATATATCCGCATCGACCGCCATCGCAACAGAGCAAAGGAAGTTTCTTACACGACGTGGGAAGTCTTTCAGTTTTGGAACAAGGTAGGCGAGAAGCAGATACTTCTCGCACGTCAGCGCACACTCGGTCCATACATTGACACCTTTGCTTACTCTTCGGATTTGGAGGTTCGCCCTAACCCTACATACGTGTATGACCATTTTGTAAATGTATCTTACACATATCTCTACAACAAGTCCGTTGAAGGTGCTTACCGATACGCAGCAGGATACATGGAGGAAGACAGACTATATCGTTGGTATCGCTTCCTTTCTTGCGACAAGTTTGCCGAGACGATAATCAAGCTACGTCCGAAGCTCGCAGAACACATGATATACAACGAACGTACGACAAAGGCATACATCAATGCTGTGCGCATAGCTATCCGTCACAACTACGACATCATCAACCCCTCACGTTACTTCGACCTTATCCGAATGCTCGCTAACCTCAAGTGCGACCTCAACAATCCGCACTTCGTGTGTCCCGAAGACTTCGAGCACACCCACCAATGGGCAGTTGAAGCTTCAATGTCCGAGGACGAGCGCAGAAGACGTAAAGCCGAGCGTACAAGGCAGCTACGAGACATGCAGAAGAAGGAGAAGCAGAATGCAGACTACATCAACCGTTGCAATCGTTTCTTCGGTGTTGAGATAACCGACGGCACAATCTCCTGCCACGTACTACGCAGCGTAGCCGATTTCTTCGAGGAGGGCACAGCGATGCATCATTGCGTCTATGCTAACGAGTATTACGCTAAAAAGGACTCACTCATACTTTCCGCTCGCATCAACGACAAGCGCATCGAGACCGTTGAAGTAGACCTACAGCAGATGAAAGTAGTTCAGTGCTACGGTGCTTGCGACAAGTTCACAATCTACCACGACCGCATCGTCTCGCTCGTCAACGACAACATGAACATGATAAAAGAATGTATGACAACAAAACAAATAGCAATATGACAAGAAAAGAAATCTACAAGTCACGCTTCCGTTCACTTAACACGGCTGAGAAGAAACGTATTCTCAGCCGACTTTTCCCCGACGGCTACATCGAAAGCAAGGACAATATCCCCGACGAACAGACATTTGCCGGCTACACCGAGGACTACGGACTTATCGAAGTCCGATTTTCCCTGTTCGACAGCCGTATAGACATATCTCGTGAGTTCGACACCGAAAGGGCGAAATGGCTTTTTATCAACGACATCACCAACAGAGCACTCGCCAAAGACAATGTCTATGCCAAGAACGTCGAACAGACGTTTCCGTTCGACAAATACTCCTACTACTTCGTAGCTGATATGAACAAGCACAAGTTCTTTATCGGACTAAACCGAAACAAATTCACAAGCAATTTAGAATGATACAACTATGAAAAGAAAATTCACATTCCATTTCCCTATGACAGGTGAAACTATCACCCGAGAGCTCAATCTTCTCGCAGTCAAGGACGCCACAATCAAGTATCTACGCAAGCAGTCCGAAGTACGAGGCGACATCTGCCTTGTCTCCGACGAACGAGAGGAAATAGTCGCCATGGCACACATCAACGACAATATGTGTGTCAAGTTCTTCACCGAAGACGACAGCGTGTCCGACATTAAAGCCATTGGTGATGTTTCTCCCGAGTTTAATTCTCCCGTTAGATAATTTTTATTAACTTTGCAAAAACCTAATCAGCCCTCGACATCACGGTTAAGTCAATATTTATGAAGAAACAAGACTGGGCAGTACTGACAATCATCATACTCGCCATTTTCATATCATGCTGACATTATGAAGTCAATAATAGTAATATACGACGACCTTTTCGAACTCGACCGCACGGAAGTCTCCTATCAAGGCGAGACACAGCTAAAGACTATCATCAAGTCGCTTATGGCAGACTATCCCGAGAGCGAGAAAGCAGAAGTCTACAACAAGATAACGCAGAACCTCATCCTTGCCTACCGTCGTGACAGCAAAGGCAACCTCATTGAGATAGAGCGTTATATCCGCAAGCGAGCCGTCAGCCACGCTCCTCGCAACACCGTCAAGCAATACACGCAGCGCATGACGTTTTGGATGGAGCCAGCTGTCTACGAGCGACTTGATGCGTTAAGAGGCAAGCGAGCCAAGTACGTGCGTGATGCAGTAGTTGAGAAGTTGGAACGTGAAGGCAATCCTGTTCCTCCCGACCCTCACGCCAAGGCAGAAGGGCATCCCGACCGTCGTTACCACCGAATGTTCAAGAACCTGCCTCAAAGCGTTCGAACATACAACGCTCGTGAAACCTACCGCTCACCGCTCACAATAACCAAGACCCCCGAAAACCTGTGGCGAGTGTCTTATGGCGAGTACACGACACAGCAAGGCGCACCGTCCGTCGAACACAAAGACCTCCTGTCGGCTCTCGAATGGCTCGACAAATGGATTAAAGACTACGGCAACAAATGGGTTGTCGGCAAGGTTCTCAAGGAGAAAGAAAGGATATAATCCTTTCTTTCTTTTTTTTGCTTTAAATCAATAAAAACGTACATTTGTTTATAAAATCTTTATAAACGCTTACACTTTGCGCTTGTTTTCGCTATCTTTACGTTTTTACTAAAATATAGGCTTATGAGAAACATATCAACAACAAGCGTCAGCTCAACGCTCAACCGCTCGATATTCTTCTTCTACGAGAAGGCTCTGCGCTATGTGCCTATCCTCCTCATGCTATGTCATTGGTATGGCGTGTACAGTTTCCACGACAATCCACGTGAGATAGTCATAGACATTCGTGAGAACGAGGAATGTATCGCCTACCTCTATTTCATGGTCTACATCTTCCCCGTAGTCTTCATGCTCCCTGCAAGCCATTTCTTCAAGCTATGTTGGATATGGCGCATACCGTTCGTCTATATTATCGGCACCAACGCTATACGGCTCTACTACCATTCGTGGCTCATTACCAACGAAATGTATGATGCCGACTTCATCCTCATAATCATGACCTTGGCTCTGTATGCCTGTGCCTTCGTGCAGATGATATGTCGCAGTTTCCGTCACAAATAAAACGTCTGACACTAAAACCAAATAACTATGAATGTACGAAACTTACTCGCTGACGCTTTCGATAGCGCAGCTTCACGCCTCCGCAACAACTCTTGCGGAATGACCGAACAGGAAATGGAGAATGCTCTACACAAGATGCTCTATCTCCTCGACAACGACCATCACTTCAACGAAGCTGATGCACGAGCAGCCATCGCCCGAATGTACTATTTCCGTGACGATACGCACAAGTCCTATGCACCGTTCTTCCCATACGAGGACGTACGTGCAGCCTACGACAAGATGTATCTCACCCTGCCCGACGACTATAATTTCTGGGACTTTTGTGTGACTGTCAATCTCATGTACTCCAATCACATCGAAACCCTCCGCTCGTGGTTTCGTGACCGTAGCCGGCTGTTGCAGAAGTCGTGCGAGTTAGCACGCAGCTTCCTACAGGACGAAGACACCGACCATCCATCTGACAAAATTTGGTGGTACGTCAATTCCTAAAGACACCAAAAGCGGATAGGGCAGGATTCATTCCTCTCTATCCGCTTTTGCGTTTATCCGACTGTTCTAAACTCCTCGCACTTGTTACGCAGCCTTGACTCCAAAGTCAGTGTGTCCCACATGAGTTGTCTTTTGCTACAGAAACTCAATATACGTGGCGTTTCATCGTATATCATGTCGTTGTACGTATTGCGCACAAGTATCCGGGGATAAACTTTGTAAACGTATTTGTTAGGTAACGGAATAATACCTAACAGCTTTCTTTGCGAGTGATATTCAATTATACCATACAGCCACACCTCTTCCAATTTATTCCAGGAACATTTATTTTTTTACATTCGTCCAAAATCATGTCGTAAACACTTATCTTGGTTCTGTAGACAATTCGTTTCACCATAGTATGTTGGGTTATTTTATTAAACTTACCAATAATGATTGCTCATTATCAGTGCATGTTCATCTGTTTCATTCTCTCCTTGCGTTTACGCTCTAACTCTTCTCTCTGCTTCTGTATTTGGTTCATACGGATTTCAAGAGGATTGGTTGTTCCGAACAGTTTTTTGAGTCTACACTTCTTGTAAGCTTTCACACACAACACAAGCGCCGTTACGAGAATATTGATTATTACAAAAAGGCTAATCGGTATGAGCACTACCCACCACGACCAGTTAATCACTCCGTAGATTTTCTGCACAATAAAGGCAATCTGCAATGTTGCCATGAAAAAATCTAAAATGTTAATCTTCATATTGTTTGTTCTTTAATGTTGTACTTTACTTCTTTTACGCTTTTTAGCAGGCTTATTCTCTGCTTTGTCTTCACCTAATATAGCGTCAATGGTCAACCGCAAACCTTTCTTAAGGCTCATAGACTTTTTCGTCTTGGGTGCCCTTATATAACTTATAAAAATAGGACCACTTTTACTATAACCATATCTACGAGAGAATAAATCATCCATCCTCTCAAGTTTAACACGCCTTTTATTTATCTGATAAGCATCAGATATAACTTTCTTAAGCTTTTTCTTTGCTATGCGTATTTTCATACCGCTTCCATTCTTTAATGTTAAACCTTGAGCAGCGGAAGTAAGTCCTATAAGGGACAAACTCCCCCTTGCTCCTTTCCTCTTCCATGCGCCTTTGGTAGAACATGGTCAGTTCACGACTTGCTTCCCGGTCTAACAGATTGCCGTTATAGACTCTCCATCTTACTGGATATAGAAAAATCTGCCTTCCCATTACTGTCCCCTTCCTTACCGCTTTGTTCGGCATTTAATCGTTCCAACATCTTGCGTAGTCTGTTTATCTCCCTTAACTTTGCCTCAACAGCACTCGACAGTTTCTGTGTATATTGAGGCAGTCGTCGCAAAGCTGCATTCAAGCGTTGGTCTAACTTCCAAGTTGCTGAAGGAGCGCCGCCCATCTGAGAACCATAGTAGTTCCAATGGCTTGTCCAATACGGATGATACTTAAATCTACTGTGAGTGTAGCACATTCTACAATAGAAATCATAAGTAGCACTCGCCTTAATTATCTTCTTTGCTAATCTTGATTTCATTACTTATTCCTATTTAAGTTCTACAGGTTCATCATTCCAGTTAAGCTCTCGTCCGATAAGCTTCTTTATGCTACCATTAGGAAGTTGGAAACCATAGGCTCCATATCTATCTTGCGGCAACCAATAGTTATGCTCGACACAATCCCCAGCCCACATATCAGGCTTACAGTTGAATATCCATTCACCAATATAATCTTTTGCTACCCATACCATGATTATTCCTCCTTAATACCAAAGGGTGTACCATCAGCAAATGTATATTTTTCTAAAATGGTGTCAAACGCCCAATATACATTCACGGCGAAATAACAGCGATCCTCCTCAACCTTACAAATAAAAGAATAAACGTCGTCTGTTTTATATTTTACCCACCCGAACGGCTCATGCTTTTTCATTTCCTGCCAGCATTCTTCTGCATTAGCAAATGGGCGGTACTTGGGTCTTGGCTTGATGCGGTATTTTTGTGGTTGATTTATTAAACTTATAATATTAAGTGCAGTTTTCATTTCCAAATCTATCCACGTTCCGTTAATTCTTTTACTTTGTATTGTCTTGCCTTCTGCAAATGCCTGTATAATAGGCAGCAGCTCTTTTGCTTGTTCTCTGTCCATTGTTACTACTATTTGATTATTATTTATTCCATGAATGTTTTTATAAAATTTTTAACCTCCTGTAAATACTGACCTCCACAATCCTTTTCAAGCTCAATCATTTTTTGTCCTCCAAAAAATCAATGTTAAGTTTATATTTCTCTTTTACTTTCTTGAATTTATCCAAGAGGAAAGGGTTTTGCAAGATTGCATCCTTTACTTCTTGTACAGTACCATATTCAACTAATACGATAGTCTTACTACCTGGGCGTTCATCATCTGGAGAATAAGGGACACCGTAACATGTGTAAGGTACTCCGTCTGACAAGTAACGTAGAAAGGTTCCAGTGTTCTCATCTAAAACCTCATCAGTTATGATTCTGTCTATCTCTTGAAAATCCTTATACTCTTTTCGTGTAAGATTAAATTTGATTCCCAAAGGATAATGCCCAACACAGCCATCAGTACCGAAGTATATTATGCGGTTTGGCTGCTTATTATGTTCTACTGGTCGCTTAAGACCAATATGTGAAAAATCAGATGTTGACATAGTTACAAATTTTCGATTTTTTCTATAAGTTGTTTACGTGAAAGTATACTATAGTAATATTCACCATGTACTGTTAGGACGGAACTATTTCCACCGCACCAATCATGGATTTCCTTGATGTCTGATATTGGAATACTAACAGTATCACGTGTATCAGAAATTACTTCTATAAACTTCATTGTTCTTCTTCATTTCTTGGTTTCAAATTTTCACAACGGCATGTTGCTTCTCCGAAATTGATATTGGCAGGGAAAAAGTGATAATAACTACAATATCCACCAAATAGGTCCGCATAAGGACAGCACGGACAATCCCCTTGTATTACATTCTTCATCTTTGTTTATTTATCTCTCCCTGCTGTCACCAGGGAGAGGTGTTGGTTATTTATCGTTCTTCATGCTCTGTTCAATATCTTCAATGCGAGTTTCGAGGACTTCTACGTATGTTCTCATGCTGCTCATTTGACATAAAAGGAGTGCAGCTTGCCTTGCGCCTACTATCTCCGCAACTCCGTCAAAGCCCTTTTTATAGAAATTATCGAGACTGATAAAACGTTCTTTAACCTCAGCATACTCTATGCGCAGTCTGTCGAGGAATGTTTCTGATAGCTTGTAAGCCTTCTCAAATGGCTCGGCAGGAGACCATGACTGATAGCTATCCTCATATTCAACAAGGTAGCCAGCCTTGTCTGTTTCACACTCAGAAGGTCTTACGCCTTTCTTCAAGAGCTTGCGCTCGTAGGCTTCGCCCATTGTCATAGGCATTGCCTTTACTGTTTTTGTTCCTGTGTACTGTTTCATTGCTTTTCTTTGTTTCTAATTTTAAAAAATATAAACCTACAATATTCATTCATCTTGCGTGGAGCCACAAGTAGACGATAATCATATTTCCCTTCTTGATGATAGATTGTTATGCGTCTGCGTTTCTCCCATTTTTGTAACCAATATTGATGTTTGCATGGCTTTTTACCAAACTCTCTGCAATACCATTGGTATAAAGGGCTTGCCTTCACGATTTTCTTTGCTAATCTTGCTTTCATAAACTTGATTTTTAATGCTCTGTTATTCCATAGGCTTCGGGCAACTTGCAGATTACATCGCCTCCGTAACTACCCTTTGTTAATTCGATAAACTCACGGATTGTTGTGGTGCCATCAAGGTCTATACCCTTAGATATACAGAAATTCTCGCGCCCCATTCGACATGAGCCAGTAAGCACGTGATGATAGGCGAAGAGGTCTCGGTTAGGATAAGGTGTGTCGTACTCGGAGAACTTCTTGCGGAATGCCTCGATACGTTCTTCTTCTGTACTGTCGTCATAGAGTTTTTCTTGCAACGCCGAGAAAGCGTCATGTAGAGTGTCGCCATGTGCGAACTTGTTTCGCTCCTTGACAATGTAGCAAGGTTTTAGCGTCAAATCATTTTGCGGGATAAAGCCTTGCGCAATGTTGCCACGAACAGACTTGATAATTGTCTGTATTCCATCTACAATATAGACATGGTTACCATTTATATCTTTTACGCCACAGTTATCGCCAAAGCCAAAGTCTGAGCCATCGTCACAGCCATAGCCATAGCCATAGCCAGAACCATCGCCATGACCATAGCCATCGCCATGGCCAGAGCCATTGCCATCGCCATGGCCAGAAACATCGCAATCGTCACAGCCATAGCCATAGCCAAAGACAGAACCATAGCCATTGCCATCGCCAAGGCCAGAACCATCGCCATTGCCATCGCCAAGGCCAGAACCATCGCCATTGCAATGGTCATTGCTAAGACTTAGGAAGTTTTTAATTTTTGTCTCTAACGCTTCCATTCTCTTACCTCCTCTATAGACTTGATAGCCTTGTCTGTACAAGGTATAACCTCTATTGCATCAAGTATCGTGATACTATCAACTGTGACTGTAAACTTGCAATTGTCAGGACATGACGTTCCATCCTTGGCAAGCTGTGATAATGAAGCCGCACCATCCCAATACCACAGACGACGAGCGTTGTGTAATGTCACTTCTCTGCCATTCTGTGCTACAAGTGTTCCGAACTCTACTCCGCTGCGGTCGCCACGGATGATTACTTTTTTGTTGATGTTTGTTTCCATTGTTTCTATTTTTATATTGTTAGTGTATTAATGTTTGTTTTTCTTTGCGAGTATTTAGCTTTTTATTTAATAAGTTCGAACTCGTAGACGAAGACGTAAGGGTTAGATTTCCATGTGCCCTTACCACAGATTTTGTCAATGAGCAGGGAGTATGGCTTTTTGGCTGTCCCATAGGTGGCAGATTCATCTGTGATGCTGTAAAAATGCGCCTTGTTTATTCTGCTCTCAAAATCCACGATACCCTCAGCCAAACAATCCTCTTCGCTGATGTCTTGCAGACGCTCGATACGAATGTTGGTGATGCGGATGCGGTTCGGCATGAGGTCTGCCTTAACGAACATTTTGTTTTTGCAACCTTTCTCGAATTTAATACACTCTAATGGCATCCCATGAATGCCACAAAGTCGATAGAACTCATCATTGTCTGCAAGGTCTATGTATCTTTGCGCAATAGCTACATTTTCTCCAACCTTGTATAGTGAATGTTCCAAGGCGTAATCAAGCATTTCTTTCAGTTCTTCACCCTCTGCTTTATAAAGTCGGTCTTTACAAGATTCCTTCCAATCAGCAATAGATTCTTTTGTCCAACCTTCGAACGTATTCAAACGCTCGAAAAGCATTGTAGGATTCAGAATACGCCTTGTCTGCGTCTTGCGACCTTCAAGTACGGCTTGGGTGAGTCCGTACCTGTTGTTGAACATGATTTTCTTCATAATTACATTCCGTTAATATGAATTACTTTTTCTCACTTGTGATACTCGTTCTTAATTGGTTCAACCTTGAATCTTTTATAGGATTTACTTCCCATAAGCTCATTATCATTGCCGAGGCCGAGATAATCCTCGACAATTTCTTTGACTTCATCTTGTGTGTAATCATCACCTTCTTCAAGAGTGATTGTTACCTTGAATGAATATTGTTTCTCTCTCATTCTCTAATACTTTTAGTGCTTTGTTTAAATTATACTTTAAGTTCCGCGTCCAACCTCAACGCCCAAAGGATATGCTGAAGCTCGTGGACGTACTGAATGTCTATCGGGAAATAATTTATATCTAAATCTCCTCCAGGTATATGAGAAAAAGTTCCAACGGAGAAATTATTGTCTTTCTTTTCATACGTCACACATAGCTCCAAGTAACAGTTCAACTCAATACAGAAGAACTTCGAGCCTCCAAACATTTTTGTCCCCCATCCGTTCTTTTCGAGGATTTCGGGTGTGATAGGCATGCCCTCAATATTGCAGCACCAAGTTCCCCATGGTCCGTCATCAGTATCGTTAACAGAACTTATATCGACGACTCCCTTTTTGTCCTTGAAGGTTTTTTCAGCATGAATATCAGTTATAATACACACTGTTCCTTTTGGGAATGCGCAATCACGGCTTACTCTTACGAGGTCGCCTATTCTTAGGTCTTCTGCTTTAATCATTTGTCACCTCCTTTCGGTAATAAATCTTCGACGTAGCACCATTTGGTTATTTTGCAAATTTCTACCCAGTTATTCCACGTTATAGGAGGAGCGAGAATATCAGTTCCGTATTCGACATTCCCTTTATAGTCAACAAATCGTATGAGAATACATTTGTCTGACTCAGGTTCTTCGCTTGCATCATGCCACAGATTGTCAACATTTATGTATTCGCATAATTTCCCACTCCCACCTTTATAAGGAACAGCATTAATACGAGCATCTGCTACACCTTCAATTTCACATTCGGCAAGTTGAGATTCTTTTATATAAATCCTTTGTGGTATTCTCTTTTCGTCTATCATATTATTTTTCTCTGATTTTCTGATATTGTTTAATGAATGTCTTCTCCGTTACCCACTTGCTGTAGCTTGTGCGGTAGTAGCACTTTGGCTTGCCACAAACCAAGCCGTTTTCGTCGCGAGGGGTGTTGACGCTCTTGTATATCGTCGGAACAAAGTTGGTAGACTGGTATGCCGTGACGTATTCGTCCTTGAAGGCTATGTGGGCAGTCTCACGGAACTTGACATTTTCGAGAGAGAAGGGGCAGCTCATTCGCTGCCTCCTTCCGTGTATGGGTCGGTTGTGCCAAGGAGGTGGGCAGTGTGCTCGTAGGGGATGCAGTGCTTTTGTGTATTTCTTATTCCTCTCTTTACGGGTAGAAATATAGCTTCATAAGCAGACAAGTGTTGTGTATAATATCTACTCTTAAATGTTTTGTAACTAAGACCTATTATCCTGCACCATTCTGCTGCTGTATGCGAAACACCATTATTAGACACAATAATGTTGTTGCTTTTGTTATTGGCCTGTTGGAAAAGAGTTGCCCATCTACAATTTTCTGGGTTATACCCTTTGTTGTTGTCAATCCTATCTATAGACAAATTGTCTGAATAGCCATTTGATAAGGCCCAATTATAGAAAGCCATAAAATCATGTCTCCATTCTTCGCAAATTTTTATTTTTGCATCAGCATAATGCTTAGATAAATTATTTCTACGGTGAGTACACCTGTCAATTATCCCTGTCCAAATTCTATACAGGCGAGATTTATAAACACCTTTACTGTACTTCATTTTCATATTCTTCTATTAGCTCTTTTATTTCTTCAAGTTTAATTTTTATTTTCTCACCGAACGGCTTGAACGGACACTTGGGCTTTACAGGCTCTACTTGCAGGGTGTCGGGGTTGTACTTGCCTTTAAGGATACGCTCTACCTTTTCAATGAACTGGTTGCGCTCCTCCTCTGTTGCTTTTCTGAAAAGAAGTGTTGTACAAACTTCTTCTTCACCTGTATTATTATCACAATACAGATTGACAGTAGTATTGAACTCTGTGTAAGTGTCATTAGCCCAGCCGTCAAAGACAGCAGCCATACCACCACCATCTTTTATTACTATGTCCCCTCGCTTGAAGAACTTCGTCCAGTCGCGCATTTTACGAGAAGGGAATAGAACACATTCTGCTTCAGGATAACTATAATTGATACATCCCTCTTTGGTGAAGCATCCGACTCCTCCCGTTACAGTCTCTGTAATGATTGGAAAGTTAAAATCATCATCATCAAGTCGAGAAAATTTAACCTCACCATAAATCGATGAAAACATCTTCATTTTCTTCGGGCAATCCTTCAATATCTCTGCTATATTAATCTTGTTTTCCATTGTTGTAATTTTTATTGTAACACATTAAATTCTATTTTCCCGTTGATGTTTCTTCGTCAAATTCATGCGTAAGACGTTCTTGTAGTCCACATATAAACTCGTACATCAACTCGCTCCATTCATCGGCAGGCTTGCCGTAGAGAGAATCCGCATAGTCACGAATATCGATGCATTCACATTTCTTGCCAAAAAGGAAACTTTTATGATTTCCCTTTTTGTTTTCAGCAACTGTCACTCCACCCAAAATGTGTATGAGCCATGTCTTGATTTTCTTCTTCATAATTGTATGTTTCGTAGGATGAAAGGTTGTGAGGATTGAATTCTTAGTAGATGGACTTTGACTAACTTGTGTACAGCACGTGGCTGCGCCTTGTTAAAATCATTAACTATACGACGTTCAAGTTCTGTGTGTCATACAGGTTTATCTGTGCCAGGAAGAGTGATTTCGGCACGGACTCGCTGACTGTTGTCAAAAGTGAGAATAGCTGTGCGCTGCTCACGAGGTACAAATGGATTGTGTTTCATTTCGCACTCCTTTCTGATATAGATTGTATCGTTTTGTTATTATTTACTTTGATGTTTATAGGAGTATCTTCTTTGAAGTATTCCCATAATGTGTGCTCTTCTTTCATTACTCTGTTGTTTTTATCGTTTCTTTACATTCTCATACAGCTCCACGATTTCCTCGTCTGTCAGCTCACCTTCCTTGTCCAGTCCATACAGAAAGAATTTCTCCTTTGATATGGACGTCACACCTGCCTGTGCTGCAAACACCGATATACCTCTTAGTGTGCCCGTCTTGCGGAATATGTCCACTATCTTTCGCACGTAGGCGATGAAGTTTTGTGTCTGCTTGTCGTAGACAATTCTGCAATCTTTCGTCGGCTCATCTTTGTCTGACGGTTCTTCTGTTCTGCTGTCAAACAGTTCCTCTATAGCGCCGATATTCAACCCAGCCTTGCGCAATTGGTTGCCGTACGCCTTTAAGCTGCCGCACAGTTGCTTCACTACCTCCACCGTATAGCGTGCGCCCTTCAGTTTCTCATACTCTTGGTTGAGATTGTCGTACTGTTTTTTCAGGTGCTTGTATTCGCCCTCAATGGCGCTTTGCTTGTTCTTCGCCTCCATACGCTCAAGCATATTGCGATAGAGCACGTCCTTCTGCTCTACGAGCATGTTCAGACGCTCGTTCTCCTTTTTTAGCTCATCGCGCTCAGCAACAACCTTGTCGTAGTTGCGCAGTATTATACGTGCTTGGTCTATAGGCGAGAGGTCTTTGTTGAATGTTGCCATAATTGTAATAGTTTTATTGCTTATTGTTATTCGATTCTACTATGCAACTCAGCTGTTCTACCTGCTGCTGCAACTTAAACATCTCCCTGCTCGCATGGTCTCTCTCCATTCTTGCCTCTGCTACAAGTACCGAACCTACAACCACACTCGCTATCAGCACCACCGCCACGCAAACCCATGGCAGCCTATGAGCAAAGCTATTGATGTCTCTACTTACGCCCTTAGCAAAGGCCCAGCCGTATTTTAAGGCATACACGCCTGCTTCTCTTGTCGTGGCATTATCCACAAAGTCTATTCTTGTTGTCTTCATATTTCTTTATGTTTTAGTTATTTTCTTAATGATTTCCCCCTGAACACGATTTTCTTAGTTATCGCCCTCAGTCTGTCTACGGTTCGCTCCCCATATTTCTCCACCATCTTCTCTTGCGACAGATTGGTCGTAAACATCAGCAGCTTGCCTTTCTTTTCCGCCTCGTCTACAATGTCTGGGAACCTGAGGTTTCTGTTGCCATAATTTACATCCACCGATTCCTTGCCCACATCATCTATATATATAATGTGTTTCTTTACGATGTCGTCGAATTTACTGTTCAAGTCTTTCGCGTCATATAGAGAGATTGTTTTGCGAGGGAAGTGATAAAAGTTAAACAGCACCGGGAGAATCTTTGCGCCTATCAGCGTCTTGCCTCTTCCACACTCGCCACAAAGCCACAGACCACGTCCCTTGTTGTCCGTCAGCCATTCCGCCACTTCCTCGTATTCCGGCTGCCATACAGCGCCCTCACCGCAATAGTATTTCAGTCCGTTACACAGCAACAACTTTGCGTTGTCAATGTGTATGCTTACCTTCTTCGGCGACCCAAAGAAGCCTGTACCTTGCAGCGCCAGCTCGTATTCCTCCCACACGGTTTTTATGTCTTTTCCTACCATGTTTCTTCGTTTTTAAATTCGTCCTCCTCCTTATGATACACCATTCCGATGTCCTGCGAAGTCTTACGCGACAACTTCCTTTCGTCATCGTTCTTCTTCCACCTTGCCAGTCGCTTTGCTATCTCAAACGTTTTCTCTTTCTCGAATCTCATCTTTCTTCCTCCTTCCTTCACCTCGGTCCAATAGTCGTAAAACTCCGCAAGCATTGGTCTTGGATATATCTCGCCGAATGGTTTGAGCTGCATTCCAAACGCCAACTTTCTCTCTTTAAGTTCCTGCTCGGGTGTCCGTTTGGTGTCCGTTTGGTGTCCGCCGACGCTATCTAGCCCCTTGGGGTTCAGTGAGATAAGTGTCCGTTTGGTGTCCGTTTGGTGTCCGTTTGAATATAGAACCTTTAGATCATACAGTTCCGTGAGATACCTGCTTGTCGTTGGCCTTGTAAGTCCAAACCGCTCGCCCAATTCCTTCATTGACACGTCACATTCACCAGCCTTACCGCATTTTCTCTTGATGTAGATGTACATTCCTATCTTCACCAAGTCAAGGTCAAGTATCTCATCGGGAATAGTCATATTAAAGCTTCTTCAAGTTATACCCCGTCACCGCATTAAACCACCGACCTTGCCACTCTCTTGCGTCAATGCTTATGTCGCATCCCACAGCGTCACCATTGCCAAGTTGGTTCACCACGTCTACTTGCGCACCTCTAAACGTCACCACTATATTCTTCGGATATTGCAAGCTCGCCACATACCCTATCACAACGTCACGTTCTCTCCATTCTCTGCCCGACTGGCTTATGCCGCTCTTCTCGGGCA
>OIYG01000795.1_pt1 | contig 27710 bp, 20 predicted proteins | sample 1587861 | NCBI WGS metagenome assembly OIYG01 (sample SAMN03283272) | human gut metagenome | biome: human-associated habitat; material: feces | host: Homo sapiens | place: Peru | collected 2012 | reverse complement strand
TGTATATTCTAAATATAAAGCAAGATATATTAACCGTAAAACAAGATAGCAAACTACCGTGTCAGAGAGATACGGACAGGATAACAAGAACAATCAGTTATAGGTATATGAAAAGGAGAGGCATTTTTTATATAGCCTCTCCTTTTCAGGTGTGCCTTGCAGCGCATCATTTACTTATTGAGCGGTACTTCCACTTCCGGTGTCGCCACCAGTAGTGCTGCCGGAAGTATCACCTGTGGTTGTTCCAGCAGAGTCTCCGCCAGCAGCAGGTTCGGTTGTTGTTCCACCAGAAGAAGAATCCGGTGATGATGTTGTTCCGGAAGAATCAGTACCTGTAGCAGGTGTGTTTTCATCAGAACTCTCGGTATCATCGTTCTCAGCGTCTTTTGATGGTGCAATATAATGACCACTGCAGCTCTTTGTCGGAGCATTGTCTTTTGAGAAATATTCTGTAATGGCAGGACAACTGCTTGTGGCAAGGAGTCCTGTTTTAGTACAAACAGTCTTTTCTTCGACAGAGGATGGAATTTTAAATTCTTTGTATTCAAGTCCTTTTGCATCCTGGATACGTTCCATGATATTTCTCCAGAGTTTCTGATGCCAGTTCTGGCTTAATCGATCCATTGTCTTATGCTCATCATATCCACCCCATACAGACGCTGTATAATAAGGCGTAAATGCTGAAATCCACAAGTCACGGCTTTCCTGGCTGGTACCTGTTTTAGCAGCAACAGGCATGTTACTCAGTCTTGCAGAACCACCGGTTCCACCGGCACCGTTGACAACGTCTTCCATTGCACTTGTCAGAAGATAAGCAGTGGAGTCTTTTAAGACTTCATGTGTCTCAGGGGTTGTGTTATCGAGAAGAACATTTCCTTCATGATCCAGAACCTGTGTGTAAAGAATCGGTTTCATGTAAGTTCCACCATTGGCAATTGCTGCATAGGCAGCTGTCATCTCGATATTATATACACCGTTTGTGATACCACCAAGAGCTTTCGCCTGTGAATATTTATCATCTTCAGTCAGTGTTGTAAATCCAAAATCAAGAAGATAATCATAACTTTCTGTTTCACCAACATAGTCGGTTAATGTCTTAACGGCAAGGACGTTCATAGAATGTTCGATTCCATAACGGACACGTGTCGGACCGATGTATTTTTTATCCCAGTTGTTTACGGACTGTCCGTTTTTATACTCATATTCTTCATCATCGATTGTTGTTGCAAGAGTGATCTTTCCTTCGTTAAGTGCCGGTGCATAAGCAGCAAGAATCTTGAAACAGGATCCAGGCTGTCTTGCAGAATCTGTGGCACGGTTTAGAGAAAGACTGGATTTCTTTTCGCCACGTCCACCGACGATAGCTTTTACCTGTCCGGTATACTGATCCATCACAACAACAGAAGTCTGCGGCTGAGGTGAGAGCTCAATTCTCTCATCAACAGTGTCTCCGCCAGCCTCATTGATATTGAGCGTTGATTTAAATGCATCAACTGCTTCCTGTGCAGCTTCTTCAGAACCGTAGAGAAGTGGAGTGTCATATCCCCAGGCGCTTTGAATATAGGAAGCAAGCTGTTCTTTACTGTAATTCTCAGAAGAACCATCTGCCCTGTGGATAGTAAGTGCGTAATCAAGCCCATATTCTGTATCACCATTGAGATAATCCCCTACATTAGCAACTTCGTCATCACAGATGGCCTGAATATCAGCATCCTGTGTGACGTTGATCGTAAGACCGCCGCTATAGAGCAGATTATATGCCTGTGTTTCTGTATAACTCTTCGCAGTTACAAGATCATCTACAACCTGATTTATGACAGCATCGATGAAATAAGTGTAAGGTTTGGATGTAGTTGTATTTGACGCTGTTTCGGAAATGCGGTCATATACATTATCAGCCATTGCCTCATCGTATTCCTCTTTTGTGATAAAGCCTTGTTCCTTCATGTTTTTCAGAACTTTGTCACGTCTTTTTGCATTGTTCTCCGGGTTGCTGACCGGATTCAGATTCGACGGACTCTGAGTGATCGCTGCGATAACTGCACATTCAGAAAGAGTCAGGTCTTTTGCATCTTTATTAAAGTAACGCTGTGCAGCTGTCTGAACTCCGAGGCATCCCTGACCTAAATTGATCGTATTCATGTATGCCTCAAGAATCTCTTCCTTACTCATCTCTTTTTCAATCTGAAGTGCAAGGTACTGTTCCTGGATTTTACGTTCAATTCGCTGATACTTACTCTCATTGATGAAATTAGGGAATACATTATTTTTGATTAACTGCTGGGTTAATGTGCTGGCTCCTTCTGTGAAATGGAAGCCATGTGCAACACCATTGACACCGGCACGGATAATTCCCTGGATATCAATACCATTATGCTTGAAGAAACGTTCGTCCTCGATCGCAACAAAAGCTTTTCCCATGTATGGTGAAATCTCGTCATATTTCTTGTAAACACGGTTAGAATCAGAGTCTTTGAGTTGCTCAAGCAAAGTTCCATTGGAATCGACAATATTCGTTGTATAGCCCTGTGGCATAATGTCCTTTGCTGTGACTTCCGGTGTATTGTCAATCACTTTTTTTACATATATGCCAATTCCGGCTGCCCCAATGACGATCAAAAGCAGAAAACAAATAATGAGGGCTTTGAAAAAACGTACGCCGACTCGCTTCTTTTTCCTTTTCTTTTTAGAAGAAATTTGCTTTTTTCTTCTAGAAAGATTCGATTTTCCGTAATTCACGTATAATATCCTCCTTTATTGACTTCTATGATTATATCAAATTTACCGATGTAAATAAAGGTAAATTTGAAAACTTCAAAATTTCCTGAAAATCTTAAGAAAAAATACGGTTTTATATGGAAAAGCATGATATATTAGATAAAGAAATATTTTCAAATATTGTAAAAATAAAAAAAGGAATGGGAGACTGAAAAATGGAAATCTACCATACAATATATAAGGGCGGAAATGGAGAAATTGTTGAAAAAAAATCCAGATTTATCGCAGAAGTGCATCCGGTCACATCAGAAGAAGAAGCAATGGAGATTTTAGAACAGACAAGAAAGCAGTACTGGGATGCGAGACATCATTGCTGGGCTTACATTATAGGAAGGAATCCGGCGGCAGAAAGAATGAGTGATGATGGAGAACCGGCAGGGACAGCAGGAAAGCCGATTCTGGAGGTGATCCGTGGGAGAGAATTGACGAATGTACTTGTAATTGTTACAAGATATTTTGGAGGTACGCTTCTTGGAACAGGTGGACTGGTCAGAGCTTATACAGCAGCGACGATCGAAGGATTGAAGAACAGTGAGAGCATTGCAAGGATTCATGGGGTGAAACTTGGGATTGAGACAAATTATACGGATTTTGGGAAAATCCAATATCTGATTGCAAATCGAAATCTGGATCAACTAGAACCTGTTTACACAGATAAGGTTGAAATGACAGTGTTTGTTCCGACAGATGAGATGGGCAGCCTGCGGGCTGAACTGATGGAAGGGACAAACGGCCAGGTGGTTCTGGATGAGGAGACAACCTGTTGGTTTGCAAGGACGGAAGATGGAATTAAGATTTTTGATGAAGAATAATTCTCATAGAAGAGATTATTTTGTGAGATAGAAATGAACCGCTGCCGGATATTGATATTCTGGCAGCGGTTCATTTCCTTTAAGTAAGTGTCATATAATATTCAATAAATCTACTTATATTGAATAAATATGTTTTATGAGAATTCTGGTTCAATCAGACCAAATGAACCATCTTTTCTTTTGTATACTACATTGACTTCATCAGTCTCGGCATTGGAGAATACGAAGAAGTTATGTCCGAGAAGTTCCATCTGAACACAGGCATCTTCTGGAAACATTGGTTTAATACCAAACTTCTTTGTACGAACAATACGGACTTCGTTGTCTTCCGTTGTCTCTTCTTCTGAATCAAAGAATTCTTTTCTGAAGCTGTTACCTGATGGAGCATATGATGTAGGATGTCCCTGATTACGAGCAACCAGTTTGTTCTTATATTTGCGAAGCTGGCGTTCGATGATCTCTTCTACAAGATCAATGGAAACATACATATCATTGCTTGTCTGCTCAGAACGGATAATATTTCCTTTGACTGGGATTGTCACCTCGATTTTCTGACGTCCTTTTTCTACACTGAGCGTTACATTGATTTCTGTTTCAGGAGTGAAGTACCTTTCAAGTTTTCCTAATTTCTGTTCGATAGCATCCTTTAATCCCGGTGTTACCTCGATGTTTTTTCCGCTGATAATAAATTTCATGCTGCTCAACTCCTTTGTTCAAATTATACAGAAGAATGAGTGAATCGCTTCTGTATCATGGATACATTATAACATGAAAAAGATTTTCTGTATACAACAAATCGTCCTAAAATTATGAAAATTTTCAAAACTTTAGGACGATTTTAAAATTATCAGATAATTAATGGATACTATTTTGATCAGCGAGCATAAGTTTCAAACACGAATATTATTTATTGATCGTGCTGCGCTTTCTCATTCTGGCATCCAGAATCTTCTTACGGATACGCAGATTTTCCGGTGTGACTTCAAGGAGCTCATCTGTATCAATGAAGTCAAGTGCCTGTTCGAGGCTGAGAACACGCGGAGGTGTCAGACGAAGAGCTTCATCTGCACTGGAAGAACGTGTGTTTGTCAGATGCTTTGTCTTACATACATTCAACTCGATGTCTTCGGCTTTACCATTCTGTCCAATAACCATACCGGAATATACTTTCTCACCGGCTCCGATGAAGAGAGTACCACGCTCCTGGGCACTGTACAGACCATAAGTTACGGATTCACCAGTCTCAAATGCGATCAGAGATCCCTGCTTACGATACTGGATATCTCCTTTGTATGGTGCATATCCTTCAAAGCTTGTGTTGATGATACCATTTCCCTTTGTATCAGTCATGAACTCTCCACGGTATCCAATCAGTCCACGTGCCGGGATAAGGAACTCGAGACGAGTATATCCACCGTTTGACGGAGTCATGTTGCGGAGTTCACCTTTTCTCTGACCGAGTTTTTCGATAACAACTCCTGTGAACTCATCAGGAACATCAATATAAGCAAGCTCCATTGGCTCAAGCTTCTTGCCATTTTCATCTGTGTGATACAGAACTTCAGCTTTACTTACTGCAAACTCGTATCCTTCACGACGCATATTTTCAATAAGAACAGAAAGGTGAAGCTCACCACGGCCGGATACTTTAAAGCTGTCTGCATTCTCTGTCTCTTCTACACGAAGGCTGACATCTGTGTTCAGCTCACGGAAAAGACGATCACGCAGATGACGGGATGTAACGAATTTACCTTCCTGTCCTGCGAATGGACTGTCGTTTACGATGAACTGCATAGAGATCGTTGGCTCAGAAATCTTCTGGAACGGAATAGCTTCCGGGTTTTCAGGAGAGCAGAGAGTATCTCCGATGGAAATATCTGCAATTCCGGATACAGCAACAATAGATCCGATCGTAGCTTCTTTTACTTCCACACGGTTCAGTCCGTCGAATTCATAGAGTTTACCAATCTTTACACGCTGTTGTTTGTCAGGATCATGATGGTTTACAACAACCATATCCTGGTTCACGGAAATTGTACCGTTTTCTACTTTACCAACTCCGATACGACCAACATATTCATTGTAGTCGATCGTGCTGATCAGCATCTGGGTCGGAGCTTCCGGATCACCTTCCGGAGCAGGAATGTAGTCAAGGATTGTCTCAAACAGTGGTTTCATATCCTGTTTCTCATCAGAAAGATCAAGGACAGCAACACCAGCCTTTGCAGAAGCGTATACAAAAGGACACTCAAGCTGGTCATCAGAAGCACCGAGATCGATAAAGAGCTCAAGCACCTCATCAATTACGTCATCCGGTCTTGCTTCCGGACGGTCAATCTTATTGATACATACGATAACAGGAAGTTCCAGCTCAAGTGCTTTTCTCAGAACGAATTTTGTCTGAGGCATAGCACCTTCAAATGCATCAACAACAAGTACAACACCATTTACCATCTTAAGAACACGTTCTACTTCTCCACCGAAGTCAGCATGTCCAGGTGTGTCAATGATATTGATCTTAACACCATTATAATGAACGGCAGTATTTTTAGAAAGGATTGTAATTCCACGTTCACGCTCAATGTCATTAGAGTCCATGACACGTTCTTCTACTTCCTGATTCTCGCGGAATACACCGCTCTGTTTTAAAAGCTCATCAACCAGAGTTGTCTTACCATGGTCAACATGGGCGATAATTGCAACATTTCTCACATCTTCACGTTTTGTTTTCATAATCTAAACACTCTTCCTTATTATATAAAAAATATTTATCTGTAACATAACTTCATTATTTTATCACAAAAAATGAAATTTACAAGAAAAAGTTAGCATCTGACGTTTCATGTATCTTTTCAAATACAATTTAAAGCCGGCAGGAGCATTTAGAGCTGGAAAAGAGGGCGAAGATTTTGAATTCGATTTCAAGTACGAAAAAGGTCGAATACTTTTTCTGTAAAAAACAGTTCTATTTCATTACAATAAGACATACATTAGGTAATGACTTAAAATACCAGCCAGAGGAAGGGAGAATTATAAATTATGTCAGATAAGATTATTGAAAACAACCAGGTGACAGTTATTGGAGAGGTGGTATCAGAGTTTACATACAGCCACGAGGTCTTTGGAGAAGGTTTCTATATGGTAGAACTTCTTGTAAAGCGGCTAAGTAACTCTTGTGACCGGATTCCGGTCATGATATCAGAACGTCTCATTGACGTAACACAGGATTGCCGCGGAGAATATTTAATGGTGTCTGGTCAGTTCAGATCCTATAATCGTCATGAGGAGACAAAAAACAGACTGGTTCTTTCTGTGTTTGCGAGAGAAATAGAATTTATCGAGGAAGAACCGGATGGAGCAAGAACAAATCATATACTTCTTGAAGGGTATATGTGTAAGCGTCCGGTCTACAGAAAAACACCTCTTGGAAGAGAAATTGCAGATATTCTGCTGGCAGTGAACAGACCGTATGGAAAATCTGATTATATTCCATGTATCTGCTGGGGGAGAAATGCAAGATATGCTTCAAACTTTGATGTAGGGGAACATGTCAGAATATTCGGAAGAATCCAAAGCAGAGAGTATGTGAAGAAATTGTCAGAGACACAAACAGAGACAAGAGTCGCATATGAGGTCTCCGTCAGTAAACTGGAGTGTATGGAAGATTTCTAAGGGTGGATTGTTTCATTTTTAAAACTTTGTGAAAAGGATATCATATATTGAGATAACAACTCAAATGTGATATTCTTTTTTATATGATATTTCGGAAAGTAAGAGTGCAGTGAAAGAAAAAACAGGTAATGCAGATAGATAGCAGTTCTGAAAAATCATGGAATACTTGAGGTTTCATACAGGAGGAAGATACAGATGGTTAAGATATTAATGCACGGATGCAATGGAAAAATGGGACGCATGATCACAGAAATTGTGAAGAATGAAGAAGATGCAGTGATTGCGGCAGGCGTCGACAAGTTCACAGGAATTCCAAATGATTATCCGGTATTTGAGGAGATCACACAGTGTGATGTGGATGTAGATGTAGTGATTGATTTTTCCAATGCGGGAGCAGTGGATGAATTGTTAGATTACTGTGTGGAGAAGAATCTTCCGGTTGTTCTTTGTACAACAGGACTTTCAGATGAACAGTTGAAGAAGGTAGAAGAGTGTTCTGAGAAGATCGCAGTTCTTAAGTCTGCGAATATGTCAATGGGAATCAACTTGTTACTGAAACTTTTGAAAGATGCTGCCAAAGTACTTGCACCGGCAGGCTATGATATTGAACTTGTCGAGAAGCACCATAATCAGAAGCTGGATGCGCCAAGCGGAACAGCACTTGCATTGGCGGACTCTATTAATGAAGCAATGGGAAATAAATACGAGTATGTATATGACAGAAGTCAGGTGAGAAAGAAGAGAGATACGAAGGAAATCGGTATTTCAGCAGTTCGTGCAGGAACAATCGTAGGAGAACATGAAGTGATTTTTGCAGGAACAGATGAAGTGATTGAATTTAAGCATACTGCATATTCAAGAAGCGTATTTGCCAAAGGCGCAGTTGAGGCAGGAAAGTTCCTTGCAGGACAGCCAGCCGGCATGTATGACATGGGAGATGTGATTCAGTTTTAGTACTGGATGGATAATAGCCGGTAAACCGGCAGGGATAAGATCCGGTAAATAGATCCCGGTAAGTGGCAGACCCCGGATCTGGAGGAGATTGTATATGGAAAATATGGAAAACCGTTATTTAGACCGGTTGTCAGATCTTTATCCGACAATCGCAGCTGCATCTACAGAGATTATTAATCTGCAGGCAATTTTGAACCTTCCGAAGGGAACAGAACATTTTCTGACGGATGTACATGGAGAAGATGAAGCTTTTTCTCATGTTCTGAGGAATGGGTCTGGTGCCGTGAGAAGCAAGATTGAAGATGTTTTTGGTAATACAATGAGTGTGAAGGATAAAAAAGCACTGGCAACATTGATTTACTATCCGAAAGCGAAGATGGAACAGGTGAAGCGGACGGAATCCAATATGGATGACTGGTATCGGGTGAATCTGTATCGTCTGATAGAAGTAAGTAAGCGTGCAGCAAGTAAATATACAAGATCTAAAGTGAGAAAATCACTGCCGAAGGATTTCTCTTATGTGATCGAAGAATTGATTACCGAGAAAGCGGAAGTCAGTGATAAAGAGTCCTATTATAATGAAATTATTTCTACGATCATCAGGATCGGACGGGCAGAAGAATTTATTGCAGCAATTTCGGAACTGATCCAGCGTCTGGTTGTGGATCATCTGCATATTGTCGGTGACATTTATGACAGAGGACCGGGACCGCATCTTATTATGGATAAGCTGCTGAAGTATCATTCTGTTGATATCCAGTGGGGCAACCATGATGTTGTATGGATGGGAGCAGCGGCCGGACAGTTGGGATGTATTGCAAATGTGATCCGTATCTGCGCCAGATATGGAAACCTGGATATTATAGAAGATGGTTATGGTATCAACCTGCTTCCACTGGCAACATTTGCTATGAGGATGTACAAGGATGATCCATGCACCTGTTTTAAATTGAAAGGTACTGACAGACCGGAATCAGATGAGATGCAGATGAATCTGAGAATACATAAAGCTATTTCGATTATCCAGTTTAAAGTAGAAGGTCAGATTATAGAGAGACAGAAAGGGTTCCATCTGGAGAATCGTGCGTTACTGCATAAGATTGATTATCAGAAAGGTACGATTAATCTGGAAGGAAAAGAATATAAGCTCCTGGATACAAATTTCCCGACAATAGATCCAAAGAACCCATATAAACTGACTTCTGAAGAGGAAGAAATTATGGACCGTCTGGTGCATGCTTTTGTAGGATGTGAAAAATTACAGGAACATATGCGTTTCCTTCTTGCAAAAGGCGGTTTGTATAAGGTGTATAATAATAATCTGTTATATCATGGATGTGTACCGTTAGATGCGAAGGGGAACCTGAAAGAAGTAGAAATTTTCGGAAAGAAATATCGTGGAAAGGCCTTGTATGATGTGTTGGAAAGTTATGTGAGAAAAGGATTTTTTGCATTGGATCCAAAGGAGCGGGAAGATGGAAAAGATACAATGTGGTATATCTGGCTACATCCGGACTCACCGTTATTTGGAAAGAACAAGATGGCGACCTTTGAAAGATATTTCCTTGCTGAGAAGGAAACACATATAGAAAAGAAAAATCCATACTATGCTCTGCTTGAAAATGAGACAGTTGTGGATAATATCATGATAGAATTTGGATTGGATCCAAAAGAGGATACACACATTGTAAATGGTCATGTGCCGGTTAAGAGAAAAGATGGCGAGAGTCCGATCAAGTGTAATGGTAAAGTAATGGTTATTGATGGGGGATTTTCAAGAGCATATCAGAAAGAAACCGGAATTGCAGGATACACGCTGGTTTATAATTCGTATGGATTACTTTTGGTAGCACATGAACCATTTGAGTCTACAGAAGCAGCAATTAAGAAAGAAAATGACATTCATTCAGAGACAGTAGTAGTGACTAGGGTGAATGAGAGACGTCTTGTGGGTGATACTGACGCCGGAAGAAAATTAAAAGAACAGATCAAAGATCTTGAATGGCTGTTGGCGTCGTACAGAAATGGTCAGATTATAGAAAAACTGTAAATAATTGTTTATGCTGATTATAGAGACGTAGAAAATATATCAGCTGGGAGATGACTCCCACCTCGCAGCAAGAATGCCGAGGCATTCTTGAATTAGGACTGAAGATAGAAAGGATTACTAGAATGGAAAAAGACTTAAATCTTCCGGAAGGAACAGAAGTAACAGAACCACTGAAAATCTATCTGAATGAGATTGGACAGATCCCCTTGCTGTCAGAAGAAGAGGAAAGGGATCTTGGGTGTAAAAGTGCTTTGGGAGATGAGGATGCAAGGAGAAAACTGGAAGAAGGGAATCTACGCCTGGTGGTATCTCTTGCAAAACACTATACTGGCAGAGGGGTTACACTCATGGATCTGATCCAGGAGGGAAATATTGGTCTTATGCATGCGGCAGAGAAATATGATTATACAAAAGAAAATCGATTTTCTACATATGCTTCCTGGTGGATCAAAGAAGCAATGCAGCGGGCGATCGATCAGCAGTCACGAGAAATCCGCGTGCCGGTTCATGTTGCAGAGAATATGAAGAAAGTACAGAAAATTTCAAAAGATCTTCAGCAGAAATTTGGAAGAGAGGCTACACCGGAAGAGATAGCAGAAGAGATGAAGGATAAATCACCGGAATTTGTAAAAGAGATTTTGTCATATCTTCAGAATCCGGTTTCACTGGAAACTCCGGTAGGAGAAGATGGGGAGAATAATCTTGGTGATATGGTTGAAGATAAGGATGCAACGACGCCGGAAGATGCTATGAATCAGCTTGTGCAAAAAGAAGAAGTACAGGAATTGTTAGAGTCTCTTAATGACAGAGAACGTCAGGTGATCCGTTTGAGATTTGGTCTGGAAGATGGAAAAACACATACGTTGGAAGAAATCGGTGATGAACTGAATGTGACAAGAGAACGCGTACGCCAGATTGAAGCCAGAGCGATGGAGAAACTTCGCAGCAAAGCGACAAAACTGTAAAAAATTTCTTTTGAATAAATATTGAAAAATTGCAGATAGTAAAGACACAATATTTATTTGAAAGGAAGACGAAAAATGAGGAGAATAAGAAAATTGCTTGTCTGTGTGATGTGCGTACTGATGCTTTGCAGTCTCGCTGGTTGTGGAAACAACACAGGAACAGCGAATGACAATCTCAATGATGCGACATCCGGTGAAAACTATGATGGAAGTGGAGAAAATGGTAATAATACCGGAAATAATGCGGGAGACCAGAATGGAGATAGTATCCTAGATGACGCGGTTGACGATGTAACGGATGGCGTGGATGATGTTACAGACGATATCACAAATGGTGTCGATGATGCAGCCGATGATCTGACGCAGGAGAATGGCGTGCAGAACAAGATGCAGAATAACGAGTGATCAATATGCCGTAGGCCGGAAACGGAACTGCGGCATTTTTCTAAAAGAAGGAGAGACAGGATGAGATTCAGACCATGTATTGATATACATAATGGAAAAGTGAAACAGATTGTGGGCGGAAGCCTGAAAGATGAAGGAAATCAGGCCAGCACAAACTTTACGTCAGAACTGGATGCAGCATGGTATGCAAGACAGTATCAGAAAGATCACCTGAAAGGCGGCCATATAATTCTTTTAAATCCAGTTGGATCAGAATACTACGAGGCGACGAAAAAGCAGGCGATGGGAGCTCTGGCGGCATACCCGGGTGGAATGCAGATCGGTGGTGGAATTACAGCAGATAATGCACAGGAATATCTAGATTCAGGAGCAAGTCATGTGATCGTGACTTCTTATGTGTTTCAAGACGGGATTTTTCATGAAGAGAGACTGCAGAAATTAGTAAATGCAGTTGGCAAAGAACATGTGGTTTTAGATCTTAGCTGCAGAAGAAAAGATGGTAAATTTTACGTGGTTACTGACCGCTGGCAGAAGTTCACAGAACTTGCATTATCACACAAGGTGTTAAATGAGCTTTCAAAATATTGTGATGAATTCCTGATCCATGGTGTAGATGTGGAGGGGAAAGGTGCCGGAATGGAAACAGAATTAGTAAGGATGCTTGGGAGCTGGGACGGAATCCCAATCACTTATGCCGGTGGAATCGGATCAATGGAAGATCTGGAGAGATTTCGAAAAGAGAGCGGCGGAAAAGTAGACTTTACAATCGGAAGCGCTCTTGATCTGTTTGGAGGAAAAATTCCATATGCAGAAGTTTGTAGTTACTGTTCACTCCCGTGTTAATCACTCTGCTTGTAAATCCGCAGAATGTTAACACTCTATGAAGTTGTTGAATTCAAGAGCGGATAGTGATAGAATGTAGAACAGAGTGGAATTTCAGACCAAAATCAAAATTCAGAGAAGGAGTAATTGCGGAAATATGAATATTATAGAAAAGATTTTCGGAACTCACAGTGAGAACGAGCTGAAACGAATTTATCCGATCGTAGATCGCATCGAGGCACTGGGACCGGAGATGGAGGCGCTTTCAGACGAAGAACTTCGAGGAAAGACAAAAGAATTTAAAGAACGACTGAAAGAGGGAGAGACTCTGGATGATATCCTTCCGGAAGCATATGCTGTAGTAAGAGAAGGTGCTTACAGAAGTCTTGGAATGCGTCATTATAGAGTACAGTTGATTGGTGGTATTATCCTGCATCAGGGACGTATCGCAGAGATGAGAACTGGTGAAGGTAAGACACTTGTGTCCACACTTCCGGCATATTTGAATGCCTTGGACGGAAAAGGTGTTCACATCGTCACAGTTAATGACTATCTGGCGAAGCGTGATGCTGAGTGGATGGGAAAAGTACATGAGTTTTTAGGACTCAAAGTCGGTGTTGTTCTCAATGAGATGAACAATGACGAGAGACGAGAGGCTTATAATTGCGATATTACTTATGTAACGAATAATGAACTTGGATTTGATTATCTGAGAGATAACATGGTTATCTATAAAGAACAGTTGGTTCAGAGAGGATTGCATTATGCAGTTATCGATGAGGTCGATTCCGTTTTGATTGATGAGGCAAGAACACCTTTGATCATTTCCGGACAGAGTGGAAAGTCTACAGCTCTGTATGAAGCCTGCGATGTTCTTGCAAAACAGCTGGAACGAGGTGAGGCAAGCGGTGAATTTTCCAAGATGAATGCCATCATGGGAGAAGAAATCGAAGAGACTGGTGATTTCATTGTTGATGAGAAAGAGAAGACAGTTAACCTGACAGAAGATGGTGTGAAGAAAGTAGAGAAGTTCTTCCACATCGAAAACCTTGCTGATCCGGAGAACCTGGAAATCCAGCATAATATTATCCTTGCACTCAGAGCACACAATCTGATGTTCCGTGATCAGGATTATGTTGTAACTCCGGATGGTGAAGTTATGATCGTCGATGAGTTTACAGGACGTATCATGCCGGGACGTCGTTACTCTGATGGTCTGCATCAGGCAATCGAGGCGAAGGAACATGTGAAGGTAAGAAGAGAGAGTAAGACTCTGGCAACAATCACATTCCAGAACCTGTTTAATAAGTATGACAAGAAGAGTGGTATGACAGGTACTGCGATCACAGAAGAGAAAGAGTTCCGTGATATTTATGGAATGGACGTTGTTGAAATTCCGACAAACAGGCCGGTACAGAGAGTGGATCTAGAGGATGCTGTTTATAAGACAAAGAAAGAAAAATACGAAGCAGTTGTAGAAGCTGTTAAAGAAGCGCATGCAACAGGACAGCCGGTACTGGTAGGTACAATTACGATTGAAGTATCCGAACTTCTCAGCAAGATGCTGAAGAAAGAGGGAATCAAGCATAATGTACTGAATGCAAAGTATCATGAGCAGGAGGCTGCAATCGTAGCCGATGCCGGACTTCATGGAGCGGTAACGATCGCAACCAATATGGCTGGTCGTGGTACCGATATCAAACTGGATGATGATGCGCGTGCGGCAGGTGGTCTGAAGATCATCGGTACAGAAAGACATGAATCTCGTCGTATTGACAATCAGCTGCGTGGACGTTCCGGACGTCAGGGAGATCCGGGAGAGTCCAGATTCTACATTTCTCTGGAAGATGATCTGATGCGACTGTTCGGTTCAGAAAGACTGATGGGAATCTTCAATACACTTGGTGTAGAAGACGGTGAGCAGATTGAACATAAGATGCTTTCAAGTGCAATTGAGAAAGCACAGAAGAAGATTGAGAGCAATAACTTTGGTATTCGTAAGAATCTGTTGGAGTACGATCAGGTAATGAACGAGCAGAGAGAGATTATTTACGAAGAGAGACGCCGTGTTCTTGATGGAGAAAGCATGCGTGATACAATCTACAGCATGATTACAGAATATGTGGAAAATATGACAGATCGTTTCGCTTCTACAGAGACAGATCCGGAAGAGTGGGATATCAAAGGATTGGATGTGAATCTTCACAATGTGATTCCACAGCTTCAGCTCCCATCTGAGAAGGAATGCCAGAGTATGAGTCAGAAGGAGTTAAAGCATCTTCTGAAAGAACGTGGAGTGAAGGCTTATGAGAACAAAGAAGCAGAGTTCCCGGAGGCAGAGCAGCTCCGTGAGGTTGAGCGTGTTGTACTTCTGAAAGTGATTGATGCAAGATGGATGGATCATATCGATGATATGGATCAGCTGCGTCAGGGAATCGGTCTTCAGGCTTATGGGCAGAGAGATCCACTGGTAGAGTACAAGATGACAGGATATGAGATGTTCGGTGAAATGACAAATGCAATCGCTGAAAACACGATCCGTACATTATTCCACATTAAGGTTGAGCAGAAAGTGGAGAGAGAAGAGGTTGCAAAAGTAACCGGAACAAACAAAGATGACAGTGCAGTCCGTGCACCGAAAAAGCGCGAGGAGAAGAAGATTTATCCAAACGATCCATGCCCGTGCGGAAGTGGAAAGAAGTACAAACAGTGCTGTGGAAGAAAAATCAAATAAGCTGAAGAGTATTTGAATTACAATCCGTCCTGCAGGCGGTCATTTAAGCAGACAGCCTGCAGGACAAAGTATTTATATGAAAGAGGTGATTAAGGTGGTTTTACTGGATGAACTGAAGTCAAGACTGACTGCATATGAAGAACCGCTGAAAGATTTGAGGGATTCACTTTGACCTCGCTTCAAAGAAGCTTAGGATCGAAGAATTAGAAAAGAGACTGGAGGAACCGGGATTCTGGGATGACCCGGAGATTTCCCAGCATGTAATGAAAGAATTGAAAGGTCTTCAGGACTCTGTAAAAGAGATTGAACAATTATTTACAGATTATGAAGATATGCTTCTCCTGATCGAAATGAGTGCAGGGGAAGAAGAGGAGCAGGAAGCCGCTGAGGAGATTGAAGAGGAACTTGGAACATTTGAGGAAGTCTTCGAGAAGCTGCGGATCAGTACACTTCTGATCGGACCATATGATGCAGACAATGCAATCGTGACACTTCACGCAGGTGCGGGCGGTACAGAAGCAATGGACTGGACAGGAATGCTCTATCGTATGTACAGCCGCTGGGCTGAAAAGAAAGGCTATGAAGTCGAGATGCTGGATTATCTGGAAGGTGATGTGGCAGGGATCAAGGGAGTGACCTTTGAGGTAAAGGGAGAGAATGCTTATGGTTATCTCCGCTCCGAGAAAGGTGTACATCGTCTGGTTCGTATTTCTCCATTTAATGCAAATGGAAAGCGACAGACATCATTTGCATCCTGTGATGTGATTCCGGATATTGAAGAAGATATCGATATCGAGATCAACGACGATGATATCCGTGTCGATACTTATCGTTCCAGTGGTGCCGGCGGACAGCATATCAACAAGACGTCATCAGCAATCCGAATTACACATCTTCCGACAGGAATTGTGGTTCAGTGCCAGAATGAACGTTCCCAGCACATGAATAAAGATAAGGCAATGCAGATGTTGAAATCCAAACTGTATGTACTCAAACAGCAGGAACAGGCAGAGAAGATGTCAGACATCCGTGGAGAGGTTAGAGATATTAATTTCGGAAATCAGATCCGTTCTTATGTCATGCAGCCATATACACTTGTCAAGGATCACAGAACAAACGCAGAAATCAGCAATGTAGGTGCAGTAATGGATGGAAATATTGATCCTTTTATTAACGCATATTTGAGCATGGATGCAGAAGCACAGAAAGGAAAGAAAGCAGAATGATAAATGTAGCAGTAATGGGATACGGTACAGTAGGATCAGGAGTTGTAGAGGTCCTCAGAACCAATGGTGAACTCATCAATGAAAGAGCTCAGGATGTGATAAATGTAAAATACGTTCTGGATCTCAGAGATTTCCCGGGAGATCCGGTAGAAGAGATTCTGACGCATGATTTCGAGACAATTGTAAATGATGCAGAAGTAGACATTGTTGTTGAGACAATGGGAGGCGTAGAGCCTGCTTATACATTTGTAAAACGTTGTCTGGAAGCAGGAAAGAACGTTGCAACATCCAATAAAGCGCTGGTTGCAAAACATGGAGCAGAGCTTCTTGCGATTGCTCGTGACAGAAGTATTAATTTTATGTTTGAAGCCAGTGTTGGTGGGGGTATCCCGATCATTCGTGCACTGAATTCCTCTCTGACAGCAGACAGAATTGATGAAGTGACAGGAATCCTGAATGGAACAACAAACTATATGCTGACAAAGATGTTCTTTGAGGGCGCTGATTATGATGAAGTACTCAAAGAAGCACAGGAGAAAGGATACGCAGAGCGCAATCCGGAAGCAGACGTTGAAGGACATGATGCATGTAGAAAGATTGCAATCCTGACATCCCTGATCGCAGGAAAGCATGTGGATTTTGAGACAATCCATACAGAAGGAATCACAAAGATCACAACAGAAGATATGAAATATGCCAAGAAGATGAATATGGCGATCAAGCTGCTTGCATCCAGCAAAAGAGAAGGAGAATCTTTCTCTGCAATCGTTGCACCGATGCTTCTTTCAGAGAATCATCCTTTGTGTAATGTGAATGATGTATTTAATGCAGTTTTTGTTCGTGGAAATATGCTTGGTGATGCAATGTTCTACGGAAGTGGAGCTGGTAAGCTCCCGACAGCAAGCGCTGTAGTTGCAGACGTTGTAGACGCTGCAAAGCACCTTCACAGAACTGTTGTAACAAGATGGGAGAGTAAGACACTTGAACTTGTACCGAATGCGGATGCGAAGAGAAGATTCTTTGTCAGAATCAATGGTGAAGAAACAACACTCAAAGCTCGTATAGAAGAATTGTTTGGACAGGTTGAAGTTGTTAAAGCAGATGATGTCAAGGGAGAATTCGCTGTTATCACAGGTGAGATGACAGAAGCAGAGTATGCAAAGAAGGCAGAAGAAACGCCGGAAATCGTGAAGATGATCCGTATGGCAGATTGAGACTTAGTTACTTGCGATTGTAAAAAATTAGTAATTTAATAAGAGCCGGAACAGACACCATACACGGTATCTGTTCTGGCTCTTGTTTTACATACGGCTCAGTGTACTGTTATGGTACGCAGAACTGAAGGTAACGTCCTCCCCCAGCCATTCTGGTGCAGGATAGGTGTTGGCTGTTCCTTCGTCAGGAAACTCGATTTCGGCAAGAATCAGCGGGGCAAGGTCATCATGGAAGATGTCTAACTCAAGAAAAAGCGGAGAGGAACAGAAGTCTGCGTTTTCCGGGCAGACACAATCCATAGGAATGACATAGCGGGTTTTATGAATGATGCGTCCGTCGACTTTTTCTTTTAGATGCTCATAACTTTCTTTGGTAAGAGGAAGGTTATATTCTTCACGGGCCATAAGTCCTTTGGATTTGTAGGTGAGAACATAATCGTCATCCTCTCTGCGTATCCTTACGACAGGAGCAGTGCATAAGTAGCCTTGTTCCAGTTCTTTGTGTGGATATTCGAAAGGAGAAAATGGCAGCTCCTCAAGTTTTTGTATTAAAAATTTGCGTTCTATTTCCATAGCTAAATACTCCTCTTGGATGTTGATTGTTTATACTATAATAATATGTGAAATACAAAAAGGCAATGGTGAGATGAGTACTATCTTGACTTGACGAACGACTTATCCACGCAGTAAAATGAAATCATTGTTGAGATATCATCGGAAAGCGAGGAAGTATTGGATGAAGAAAGTAGTTGTATTTTTAGCAGACGGTTTTGAAGAAGTAGAAGGCCTGACAGTTGTAGACCTGTTAAGAAGAGCAGGAGCGGTTGTAGAGACAGTTTCTATCATGGGAAGAATGCAGATCAATGGAGCACATGGAATACAGGTGGAAGCAGATGAATTGTTTGAAAAGGCATTCTATAATGATGCAGAACTTCTTGTGCTTCCGGGAGGCATGCCGGGAACATTACATCTGAAAGAGCATAAAGGACTGGCAGATCTGCTTTGTGAATTCAACAAAAATGGAAAGAAAATTGCAGCAATCTGTGCTGCTCCGACAGTATTTGGAGCAATGGGATTGTTGAAGGAGAAAGCAGCCTGCTGTTATCCGGGGATGGAAGAACAGCTGAATTGTAAAGAAGCAAAGTTCTGTTCCTTTGTCACAGATGGAAATATCACAACAAGCCGTGGTGTGGGAACAGCGATACCATTCGCACTGGAACTGATCCGTCAGCTTTTTGGCAATGAGAAAGCTTCTGAAATAGCAGAATCTATTGTATATAAGGAATAAAATCAGAAAAAGTAGTCAGAAAAATGTAAAAAAACATGTAAAAGATATAGGAAAGTGGAAAAAACACTGGAAATATGAGACTTTATATGCTATACTGTTTCAATGACTGCGAATGTATACTTTTAAGAAATTAATTCGTTCGATAAGTAAAGAATTTGCTTATAAACAAGGAGGAAGAAAATGAGTTTACAGGTAGAAAAATTAGAGCATAATATGGCAAAGCTGACAATCGAAGTTTCAGCTGAAGAAGTAGAGAAGGCACTGCAGGCAGCTTACTTAAAAGAGCGCAGCAAAATCAGCCTTCCAGGATTCCGTAAAGGAAAAGTTCCGCGTCAGATGATCGAGAAGATGTACGGACCGGAAGTATTTTATGATGAGGCAGCAAACCGCATGATCTCTGAGGCATATGCAAAAGCATATGATGAGAGCGAACTTGAGATTGCTTCCCAGCCGACAATTGATATCGTTCAGCTTGAGAAGGGAAAACCATTCATCTTCACAGCAGAAGTTGCAGTTAAACCGGAAGTTAAACTTGGAGAGTACAAAGGACTTAAAGTTGACAAATACTCTACAAGAGTAACACAGAAGGAAGTTGACGAGGAGATCGAGAAGGTTCGTGAGCAGCATGCAAGAATCGTTGAGGTTACAGACAGAGCTGTAGCAGATAAAGATGATGTTACACTTGATTTCGAAGGATTCGTTGACGGTGTTGCATTCGAAGGCGGAAAAGGTGAGAACTATCCACTGACAATCGGATCTGGTTCTTTCATTCCGGGATTCGAGGAGCAGCTGATCGGAGCTGAGATCGACAAAGAAGTAGAAGTTAAGGTTACATTCCCAGAAGATTATCATTCAGAAGATCTGAAAGGAAAAGAAGCTGTATTCAAATGCACAGTACACGCAATCAGAGCAAAAGAGCTTCCGGAAGTAGATGATGAGTTCGCATCTGACGTTTCCGAGAAGGCTGAGACACTTGATGCTTACAGAGCAGAAGTAAAGGCTCAGATCAAAGAGCGTAAAGAGAACGAAGGAAAGGCTAAGAAAGAAGATCAGGCTGTAGAACAGGCAGTTGCTAATGCAGAGATCGATCTTCCGGAACCAATGGTTGACCTTCAGGCTAAGCAGATGGCTGATGATTTTGCACGTCGCATTATGCAGCAGGGACTCAGCGTAGAGCAGTACTTCCAGTTCACAGGTCTCTCAGAAGAGAAGATGATGGAAGAGCTTAAGCCACAGGCTGAGAAGAGAATCAGAACAAGACTTGTTCTTGAAGCAATCGTAGCAGCAGAGAATATTGAAGTATCTGATGAGCGTCTTGATGAAGAGTTAGCTAAGATGGCTGAGTCTTACAAGATGGAAGTTGAGAAGCTGAAAGAGTTCATGGGTGAGAACGAGAAGAAGCAGATGAAAGAGGATATTGCAGTACAGGATGCAGTTACTCTGATCGTTGATGCATCTGTAGAAGGCTAATCATTTATTGGATTTCTTGAGAGGGTGCGCCTGTATATCAGGTGTGCCTTTTCTCTTTAGCGACAATCATATAGAAAAGGAAGGATAGCATATGAGTTTAGTACCTTATGTCATTGAGCAGACAAGCCGCGGAGAGCGTTCCTATGATATTTATTCAAGACTTTTAAAGGAGCGTATCATTTTCCTCGGAGAAGAAGTAAATGATGTGTCAGCAAGCGTGATCGTTGCACAGCTTCTGTTCTTGGAGGCAGACGATCCGGATAAGGATATCCAGCTGTATATTAACAGCCCGGGAGGATCTGTAACAGCAGGTCTGGCAATCTACGATACAATGCAGTACATCAAGTGTGATGTTTCAACAGTATGTATCGGTATGGCAGCCAGTATGGGCGCATTCCTGCTTTCCGGTGGAAAGAAAGGAAAGAGATTTGCCCTTCCGAACGCTGAAATCATGATTCATCAGCCATCCGGTGGTGCACAGGGACAGGCAACAGAGATTCAGATTGCAGCAGAACATATTCTTCGTACAAAGAAGAAATTGAATGAGATCCTGGCAGCAAATACAGGAAAGCCGCTGGAAGTGATCCAGCAGGATACAGAGCGTGACAATTTCATGTCTGCAGAAGAGGCGAAAGAGTACGGTCTGATCGACGAAGTAATAGTAAACCATTAATTGGTTATTGAGGTGACAGAATATGGCAGGAAAAAAGACTGAGGATATCGTAAGATGCTCGTTTTGTAATAAGACACAGTCCCAGGTTCGTAAGATGATCGCAGGACCGAGCGGAACCTATATCTGTGATGACTGTGTTGCTATTTGTACCGAGATTATTGAGGAGGAATTAGATTTTAATGACAGAGCTGCACTTGACGATATTAATCTCCTGACACCGGAAGAGATGAAAGCTTTTCTGGACGAATATGTGATTGGACAGGATGAGGCGAAGAAAGTTCTTTCTGTTGCAGTTTACAATCATTATAAGAGAATTCTGGCAGAACAGGATCTTGGAGTAGAACTTCAGAAGAGTAATATCCTGATGCTTGGACCAACAGGATGTGGTAAGACACTTCTGGCACAGACACTTGCGAAAGTGCTGAATGTTCCATTTGCAATCGCAGATGCTACAGCACTGACCGAAGCCGGATATGTTGGAGAAGATGTTGAAAATATTCTTCTTAAGGTGATTCAGGCCGCAGATGGTGATATTGAGCGTGCAGAGCACGGAATTATTTATATTGATGAGATTGATAAAATCACAAGAAAATCAGAAAATCCATCGATCACACGAGATGTTTCCGGAGAAGGAGTTCAGCAGGCACTTCTGAAAATCATAGAGGGAACAGTTGCTTCTGTTCCACCGCAGGGCGGAAGAAAGCATCCACATCAGGAGCTGATCCAGATTGATACAACGAACATTCTGTTTATCTGTGGAGGCGCTTTTGAAGGAATTGATAAGATCATTGAGACGAGAATCGACAGAAAGTCAATCGGATTCAATGCGGAGATTGCATCAAAGCATGAGTACGACATGGATGTACTTCTTCAGGAGGCACTCCCACAGGATCTTGTAAAGTTTGGTCTGATCCCTGAGTTGGTCGGAAGACTTCCGGTGACAGTATCATTGGATCTTCTGGATAAGGATGCATTGATCCGCATTCTTACAGAGCCAAAAAGTGCGATCGTAAAACAGTATCAGAAGCTTCTGGAGCTGGATGGCGTGAAGCTTGAATTTGATAAAGATGCTCTGTTAGAAATAGCAGAGACAACATTGAAGCGTAAGACAGGTGCGAGAGGTCTCCGTGCGATCATGGAGAATATCATGATGGATACGATGTTTACAGTACCGTCAGATAAGACAATCAAGGAATGCCGCATTACGAAGGAAGCGGTTCTTGGAGTGGAAGAACCGAAGTATACTCGTGATGGTGAGGAAAGAAAATCATTCCTGACATCTGAGAGCAAATAGTAACTGGATACAGGAATCCTGCAAACAGTTGCGGAGTATAAAACGAGGCGGGAGTGATGGGAGTACCATCCTACCCGCCTTTTCTAACGAGGAGGAATTGAATTGGACAACGAGACAAGAAGTCTCCCTATGGTTGCCTTAAGAGGGTTAACAATCATGCCGGAGATGATCGTTCATTTTGATGTGAGCAGAGAACGCTCCATCGCTGCAATTCAGCAGGCAATGGTTGAAGAGCAGGAGATATTTCTGGTTGCCCAGAAATCAATAGAGACAGAGAACCCCGGACAGGACGATGTCTATGAGACTGGAACAGTTGCATCTGTGAAGCAGCTGATCAAGCTGTCAAAGAAAGTTGTAAGGGTTCTCGTGGAAGGAAAGAACCGTGCGGTTCTTAAGAAAATTGAAGAGACAGATCCTTATCTTCGTGCAGAAGTAGAAGTTCTGGAAGAACAGGAGATCACGATTCCGGATGATCTGAACGCGGAAGCAATGATGCGCGGACTGAAGGAAATCCTTGCAGAATACGCAGCAAAGAATGGAAAAATATCCAAAGAATCTGTTGCAGAACTATTAGATATTACAGATTTGAAACGTCTGGTAAATGAGGTAGCTGCAAATATTTCACTGAAATATAAGGATCAACAGGAACTTTTGGAAGAACTGGACTTCTGGAGCCGATATGAGAAGCTGTCATTGAAGCTTGTGAATGAAATGCAGATCATGGAGATCAAAGAAGAACTCCAGCGCAAAGTAAAAAGTCAGGTTGATAAACATCAGAAAGAATATTTGTTAAGAGAACAGTTAAAAGTGATTCGTGAGGAGTTGGGCGAAGATTCTACATTTTCTGATGCAGATGAATTTGAAGAGGCATGCAGTAAGCTGGACGCACCGGAAGAGGTAAAAGAAAAGCTTAAAAAGGAGATCAGCCGATTTAAAAATACAATCGGTTCTCAGGCAGAAAATGGTGTGATTCGTACATATATTGAGACCATTCTGGAGATGCCGTGGAACAAACGTGCAGAAGACAATACTGACATTAACTATGCGAAAGAAGTTCTGGAAGCAGACCACTATGGCCTGGAACAGGTCAAAGAAAGAATTCTGGAATTCCTGGCAGTAAGGACGCTGACAAAGAAAGGAGAAAGTCCGATCCTTTGTCTGGTTGGACCGCCTGGTACAGGTAAAACTTCTATTGCAAAGTCCCTGGCACGTTCTCTTAAGAAACCGTTTGTACGCATTTCTTTAGGGGGAGTGCGTGACGAAGCTGAGATCCGCGGTCATCGTAAGACTTATGTAGGAGCAATGCCCGGAAGAATTGCAAATGGAATCCGCACGGCAGGCGTGAAGAATCCGGTCCTTCTTCTCGACGAAATCGATAAGGTAAGCACAGACTATAAAGGGGATACATTTTCTGCACTTCTTGAAGTTCTGGACAGTGAACAGAACAGTAAGTTCCGTGACCATTATCTGGAAGTTCCTCTGGATCTGTCAGAGGTTACATTTATTACAACAGCGAACACCTTACAGACGATTCCGAGACCACTCCTGGACAGAATGGAGATCATAGAGATCACAAGTTATACAGAAAACGAGAAACTTCATATTGCAATGGAACATCTGATTCCAAAGCAGCTGGAGAAACATGGAATTACGAATGAACAGCTAAGCTTTAGCAAGAAAGCTATTTGGAAGATCGCGCATAACTATACGAAAGAAGCAGGTGTTCGTCAGTTAGAACGTGAAATCGGAAATATTTGCCGTAAGGCGGCGAAAGAGCTTCTTACAACCAAGAAAGAGAAGATTACTGTGACAGATAGGAATCTTCATAAATTCCTTGGAAAAGAGAAATACTCTTATCAGATGGCAAATGCAGCACCGGAAGTTGGTATTGTGCGTGGACTTGCATGGACAAGTGTTGGAGGAGATACGCTTCAGATTGAGGTAAATGTAATGCCGGGCAAGGGAGAAATCATGCTGACAGGACAGCTTGGAGATGTGATGAAAGAGTCCGCCCGTGCCGGAATCAGTTATATTCGTTCTGTAAGCAAAAAATATGTAATCGCAGAAGATTTCTTCGAGAAACATGATATTCATGTGCATATTCCGGAAGGTGCAGTTCCGAAAGACGGACCATCAGCCGGAATCACAATGGCGACAGCGATGCTTTCAGCCGTAACAGGCAAGAAAGTCCGTGCAGATCTCGCAATGACCGGAGAAATTACCTTGAGAGGCCGCGTGCTTCCAATCGGAGGATTGAAAGAAAAACTTCTGGCTGCTAAAAATGCCGGAATACAGACGGTGCTTGTTCCAAAAGAAAACACAGCAGATGTAGAAGAACTCTCATCTGAAATCACGAAAGGACTGGAAATTATTCCGGTTGAGACAATGGAAGAAGTCTTAAAGAAAGCACTGACAAGATAAAAAGTATTGTGAGGAGTAAGTGATAAAAAGATTGCTTCTGACAACATATTGCAATAGAATAGAAAGAAAGGAGGAGTAAACGACATGGTCATTAAAAATATAAATCTGGAAACAGTTTGTGGAATCACAAGTGTTCTTCCGGAAAATGATAAGCCTGAGATTGCATTTGCAGGAAAATCAAATGTAGGAAAATCATCTCTGATCAATGCACTGATGAACCGCAAGTCTTATGCGAGAATCTCAGCAACACCGGGAAAGACACAGACAATCAATTTCTATACGATTAATGAGGAAATGTATCTGGTCGATCTTCCGGGATATGGATACGCCAAGGTTTCCGAGCAGGAAAAGATTCAGTGGGGAAAACTGATCGAGCGTTATCTGCATACATCCAAGCAGCTTAAGGCGGTATTTCTTTTGATCGATATCCGTCACGATCCGTCTGCAAATGATAAAATGATGTATCAGTGGATTCTGGATCAGGGATATCAGCCGATCATTATCGCAACAAAGCTCGATAAGATCAAACGCAGTCAGGTACAGAAGCACATTAAAATGCTGAAGACAGGTCTGCAGCTTGTGCCGGGAACAAAAGTAATTCCATTCTCATCCCAGACAAAACAGGGAAGAGATGAGATTTGGGAACTGATTGAGACAGAATATCTCGGATATGGAAATGACGAGGGGGCAGAGGATGACGAATAAGCGCCCATACTGGCAGGTTGCTGTAAGTCTGCTTTTCAGCATAGCAGCAACAGTCGGATTTGTACTCATCGGATGGAAATTACTTGGATTTCTCATGCCATTTGTGGTTGGATGGATCATTGCATCCATCGCCACACCGGTTGTCAATTGGTTGGAAAAACGTCTGAAGATCAGAAAAAAACTGGGATCTGTATTGATTATTATTGGAGTTCTGGCACTGATGGGGGTGTTGGGATATTTTGCAGTCAGCTGGTTGATCTCAGAAATAAGTAGTCTGATCAAAGACTTTCCGGAAATGTATGTGCAACTTGAAACCGGATTACGTCAGATTGGTGATTCTATGTCTGGAATCTTTAAGAAACTGCCGGATGGAATTCAGAATGGATGGACAACGGCAGTGACGAATCTGGATGATACGATGGGCAGTCTGATGGGAAAAATCAGTGAACCAACGGTAAGTGCAGCAGGAAATATTGCAAAGCGTGTGCCAAGTTATCTGGTATCAACAATCGTTGCGGTCATGTCTTCCTATTTCTTTATCTCAGAGCGAGAAGAAGTTGTGACATGGGTCAAACAGATTGCGCCAAAATCAATTACCGAACGAATGACTATGGTGATCGATAATCTGAAATATGCAGTTGGTGGATATTTTAAAGCACAGTTTAAGATCATGGGAATTGTATTTCTGATTCTGGCTGTAGGACTTGGATTTTTGAGAGTCCATTACTTTGTATTGTCTGCATTTTTGATTGCATTTCTTGATTTTCTACCGTTTTTTGGAACGGGAACTGCGATGATTCCGTGGGCTATATATGCGGTTTTTATGGGGGATTATAAGCGCGCTGTGGTACTTGTTGTGGTTTATGCGATCACACAGATTGTCAGACAGTTAATCCAGCCGAAACTTGTCGGAGACAGTGTTGGATTAAATCCGCTGGTTACACTGCTTTTGATTTATATCGGATATCGGATTGGTGGAGTGATCTGGATGATTCTTGCTGTTCCGGTCGGCATGGTAATTATAAATATGTGTCAGGCAGGGGCATTTGATTATATTTTTGACGATATAAAGACTCTTATTGTTGGAATTTTGAAATTAAGAGATGAGGAATAATGAGACAAAAAGGTACTAGAAAGTAATTGAAAGGAGAAAAATATATGAGCAATTATGATGTAATTATTATCGGTGCAGGACCTGGGGGAATCTTTGCAGCTTACGAGCTGGCAGAGAAAGCACCGGAACTGAAAGTGGCGGTCTTTGAGGCCGGAAATCCACTGGAGAAGAGAAAATGCCCAATCGACGGAAAGAAGATTAAGAGCTGCGTGAACTGCAAGACATGCGCGATTATGAGTGGATTCGGCGGAGCAGGAGCATTTTCAGATGGAAAATACAATATCACGAACAATTTTGGTGGAACATTGTATGAGTACATTGGAAAAGAAACAGCAATCGATTTGATGAATTATGTTGATGAAATCAATGTGAAATTCGGTGGTGAGGGTACAAAAATGTATTCTACATCAGGAACACATATCAAGAAGCTCTGTATGCAGAATAAGCTGAATCTTCTGGATGCATCTGTCCGCCATCTTGGAACAGATATCAACTATGTTGTTCTTGAAAATCTTTATGCAAAGCTGAAAGATTCTGTAGAGTTCCGTTTTAACTGCCATGTAGATGATGTGGAAGCGATTGACGGTGGATATCGTGTGATCACAAAAGATGGTGTAGATGAGTGTAAGAAATGTATCGTTTCTGTAGGAAGAAGTGGAAGCAAATGGATGGAGAAAGTGTGTGAGAATCTTGACATCACAACAAAATCTAACCGTGTAGATATCGGAGTCCGTGTGGAGCTTCCGGCAGTTATTTTCTCACACCTTACAGATGAACTGTATGAAAGTAAGATTGTATACAGAACAGAGAAATTTGAGGATCTTGTAAGAACCTTCTGTATGAATCCTAATGGAATTGTAGTTAATGAGAACACTAACGGCATTGTAACAGTTAACGGACACAGCTATGAATCAGGCGATAAGCAGACAGAAAATACTAACTTTGCGCTTCTTGTTGCAAAGCATTTCTCAGAGCCTTTCAAAGACAGCAATGGTTATGGCGAGAGTATTGCAAGGCTTTCTAACATGCTTGGTGGTGGCGTTATTGTACAGAGATTCGGAGACCTTGTAAGAGGAAGAAGAAGTAATGAAAGCAGAATTGCAGAGGGAATGG
>OIYG01000793.1_pt1 | contig 27738 bp, 31 predicted proteins | sample 1587861 | NCBI WGS metagenome assembly OIYG01 (sample SAMN03283272) | human gut metagenome | biome: human-associated habitat; material: feces | host: Homo sapiens | place: Peru | collected 2012 | reverse complement strand
AAGGCCTGCGATATCCGCCGCTGCATCAGCTGCAACAAGGGTTGCACCGATGCCATCCAGAACCGCCAGTTCCTCTCCTGCGTGCTCAACGCTGAAAACGGCTACGAGAACAGCCGCAGCATCCAGCCTGCTGCGCAGAAAAAGAAGGTCGCCGTCCTGGGCGGCGGCCCTGCCGGCCTGGAAGCCGCCCGTGTGGCAGCCCTGCGCGGCCACGATGTGACCCTGTTTGAAAAGACCACCGCCCTGGGCGGCCAGCTGAACATTGCCTGCGTGCCTCCCCGCAAGGAAGAGATGCGCCGCGCCGCACAGGACCTGATCCATGCAGTCTGCAATGCAGGGGTGCACCTGTGCCTGGCACAGGCTCCCACCGCACAGGAGCTGAAGGATGCCGGTTTTGAAGCAGTTATCAACGCTGTGGGTGCACACAGCGCTGCACCCCGCATCCCCGGTATCGACAACGTGAACGTGGCGGATGCCTGGAAGGTGCTGGCTGGCGAGCAGCAGGTGTACGGCACCGTTGCCGTGATCGGCGGCGGCATGGTGGGCTGTGAGACCGCAGAGTACCTGGCCGCCCGTGGCTGCAAGGTAGCTGTCATCGAGATGATGGACAAGATCGCCGCAGGCGAGAGCACCACCATCCTGCCCACCCTGCTGGAAAACTACAAGACCTACGGTGTGGCGCAGTACCCCGGCCACAAGGTCAAGGAGTTCCGCATGGACGCAGTGCTGTGCGAGAACAAGGACGGCGCAGAGGTGACCATCCTCTGTGACTACATCGTGCTGGCCATGGGCGCACGTTCCAACGTTTTTGATGCAGCTGCGCTGGAAGCAGCCAACATTCCGGTATATGCCGTCGGCGATGCCGCCGGTAAGGCAGCGGACATCTCCAACGCCATCCGCACCGGCTACGATACCGCCTGCCAGCTGTAAAGCGGAAAATATGGTTTTATTTGTGGGACTGTTGCAAAATAGCTCTCTGAAAAAATAATGCACAAAATCCGGAACCTTTTCAGGGCCAAAACGGCTCAAAAAGAGTTCCGGATTTCTAATTTTATGCTATTTCTTTGTGCAAGTTGCTATCGCGTTTTTATTTTGCAACAGCCCCTTATTTTGTAGCTAAAACGGAAACAAAATATTGAGAAGATTAAAAATAGTTTCCAAATGATTGATATTCTTGGCGAGAGAGCGTATAGACTGCGTGGACAAAGGGCTGACGCGTCCACAGGTCATGCAGAGGCTTTCGCCGCCGACAGTTGCTCTGATCTGCTGGTTTTCCTTCTTGACATGAACAATGCTCCCTTCGTGATTGACAGTGTTTTTATTTCACTGTCTCTCATAAAGGGAGCATATCACGGCTGGTAAAGGGGCGGGGCCTTTCGCTTCCCCAGCGGATGGTCAAGCGGGCCTTTGATGTACTGCTGAGCCTGATCGCCCTGGTTCCGGCGGCACCGTTTATGCTGGTGACCGCGCTGGCCATCAAGCTGGAGGACGGCGGCCCTGTGTTTTACAAGCAGCGCCGGGTCACCCGGGACGGGGCACAGTTTGACATTCTGAAATTCCGCTCCATGATTGTGGACGCGGAAAAGGGCGGCTACAACCTTTCCATGCGCGCCGGGGAGCGGGACCCCCGAATTACGAAGGTTGGTCACTTCATCCGCGCTACCCGGATTGACGAGCTGCCCCAGCTATTGAATATTTTAAAGGGCGAAATGTCCATCGTCGGTCCCCGCCCGGAGCGGGTGGAAAACGTGGAAGCCTACAGCCGGGAAATGCCGGAGTGGCACTACCGGGAAAAGGTCAAGGCCGGTCTTACCGGCTACGCCCAGGTTTACGGCAAATACAATACCAGCGCCTACGACAAGCTGCGGCTGGACCTGATGTATATTGAGAACTACTCGCTGATGCTGGATATCAAGCTGATTTTCATGACGGTTCGGATTCTGTTCAGCAAGGAGGCGACGGAGGGGTTCGAAACGGAAGCGGAGATGGAGGCCCACCGCCAAAAAATCGCCCAGCGGCTGACAAGGGTACATGTGGAAGAGGATAGTGAGAATTTGGAAAAATCGCTGCTATATGCGAAGGAGAGCTGAATTTGGAAAATTACAGTGTCTTAATGTCAGTTTACGCAAAGGAAAATCCGGACTTTCTTAGGCAGTCGATTGTAAGCATCCAAAACCAGACAGTACCCACGGATGATTTTGTCCTTGTTTGTGACGGTCCATTGACGGAAGAACTGAACGGAGTGATTTCTGGGTTTTCCGACGTTTTGCATGTTGTCAGGCTCCAGAAGAATACGGGCTTGGGCAATGCGCTGAATGCCGGGCTGAAAGCTTGCAAAAATGAACTGGTTGCCCGAATGGACAGCGACGACATCAGCGCTCTGGACCGCTGCGAAAAACAGCTGAAAGCCTTTGAGAGAGACCCGGAGCTGGGAATTGTAAGCGGAACCTTAACGGAATTCACGGAAACACCGGACTGGGTGACCGGAGAGCGAAGGCTGCCATGTACACATGAGGAAATTTTGGCGTTTTCCAGAAAGCGCTGTCCGTTTAATCATCCCTGCGTTATGTTCCGAAAATCGGTGGTTATTGAGGCGGGCGGCTATAACGGGGAATTCCGCATGGAGGATTACTATCTCTGGATTCGCATGCTGCAAACGGGCTGCAAAAGCGCAAACCTGGAGGATGTTCTGCTGTATATGCGAACCTCACCGGATATGTATCTTCGCCGGGGCGGAAGCTTCTATGCAAAGGATATGCTGCGGTTCCACTGGTGGGTGCATAAGACAGGGTGGGAAAGCCTGGGAGATTTCTTGACCGGGGCTGTTCCGCATGCAGTGGTGTGCGTGATGCCGAACGGTATTAGGGGTGCGGTTTATAGAAGGCTGCATAAGTAAACGGAAAGCCATTTTTTCCATGAATATTCGAACAAACTCGGAATATGGGTTTGAGTAAATTATACTGGAATTATTGTAGTGGATGAATGAAATTATGAGAATAAAGATTGCATACGTTGTGAATTACATTGTTAAGAATGGTCCTGGCAATGTGGTGCTAAATCTCATTAACAATTTAGATAGGAAAAAATACGAAATAGCACTGATAACACTATTTGAAGGAAATGATAGTGGTGTTGTTTCACAATTGCGGAATAATGATGTGACCGTTTATGAGTGCAAATCATTAAGCCGTATGAAGTGCCTTATTGGACAGGAAAAAGAATTTTTGGACATAGTTAATGGGGAATGCTTCGATATTCTGCATACGCATGGATTCATTCCGGATATCCTTTCTTCGCGTCTTTATACGAACGCAAAACGTATATCTACTATCCATAATAATATGTACGAAGATTATCCGGATACGTATGGGTTGCCACGAAGCCTCATTTTTATTACATGGCATCATGCTGCTTTGAGAAAACTGGAAGAATGTGTGTGCTGCTCAGAATCTGTTTATGATGTGATGAAGCATAAACTAAAACATGTTTCCTTCATTCGCAATGGTATTGAGAAAAGACGGGCAAACTCATTTGTAAGTAGGGCGGATCTTCGATTACCGGCAAACGCATTTGTGTATATTTATGTGGGTGTGTTGAATTCCAGAAAAAATATTGCATGGCTGATTGGGAAATTTGTTAAATATCACGAAAAGAACGAATATTTGCTTGTTCTAGGCACTGGAGAAAAAGAAGCCGAGTGCAAAGCAAAGGCGGATAACCATGTGAAAATGCTGGGATTTCAAACGGACCCGATCGCATATATGAATATTAGCGATGTATATGTTTCCGCATCTAAGTCCGAGGGCTTTTCTGTGTCTATATTGGAAGCACTGGCTTGCGGACTGGGACTTTTTCTGTCGGATATTCCTTCACATAGGGAAGTCGTGGAAATGGGAGAGGATGTTTATCTCGGGGAGATATTCTCAGTAGATGATATATACAACAAATTGAGGGCATTTCGGGATAAAAAAATACGCAAAGCTGAGATTGCTGCATTTCAGGAGAAGAACTTGTCCGCAAAAGAAATGACGGAGAGATATCAAAGGGTGTACGAGGGCGATGGGAGAACATGAAAAAGGTTAGTGTTATTGTTCCAGCATATAATGCGGAGAAATATCTCGGAGAGTGCTTGAATTCCATTTGTGAACAAAGCTATCAAGCACTGGAAATTATCGTTATTGATGATGGTTCAAATGACGCTACGGCATCTATCATAAGGAATTACACCAAACGAGATCTACGCATCGTACCATACTATAACGAGAATCATGGAGTATCTTATTCCCGTAATTTTGGGTTGGAGCATTGTACTGGCGAGTATATTACTTTTGCTGACGCAGATGATATGGTCGCGCCAGATTTTGTCTCACAGATGGTGTGCGATTTGGAAGGAACAAATGCGGACATGGCGGTTATTGGGGTCGCAAAGAGTAATGCTTTTACCCCCGAGCTGTTCACGAGTGGTAAGATTTCTGTGTATGAAGAGCCTGAAATCCTAGCACAGCTATTTGGCCAGTTTCAGGGATTTGTTTGGAACAGAATGTTTCTGTTTGTGAGGACCTTCTATTTAATGTGTTCTATGCGCTGCACTGCAAAAAGGTAGTGTATAACTGTGGACACAAATACTTCTACCGTCAGGTTGAAAGTAGCGCGTCAAATCGATTGGACAATCCAAAATGGTTTGACGCAATGAAAGTATATCAGGAAATAATTGAGTTGGTTAGGGAAGATGAAAGTGCCTATAAGTTGGTGGCCTTTCAATACTCAATGTTTCTTTGTGCGTCAAAATATAGAGTGCGTTTTATTAAGGACGGTAAAGATGAGCTTGAGGATCAATTGAACATCGAAATAAAACGAATGCGTCCCCTATGGAGAGAATTTAGTGTAAAGCAACAAGCAAAATTGTGTATGTTTTCCGTTGCACCCAAAGCCGTAACAAGATATCAACGAAGGATGCTGTGAGTGTGGTATGAAGTTATCTATTATAATTCCTGTATACAATGCGGAAAAATATATTGAAGAATGCCTTGCATCAATCATTCCTGAAATGGATGACGACATAGAACTCTTATTGCTAGATGATGGCTCAAAGGATTCATCTTATCAACTGATTCAGAAATATCAAAAGGGAAACGTACATGTATTCCATCATGAGAATCAGGGCGTTTCCTATACAAGAAATAAAGGAATAATGCAGGCTATTGGAGATTATGTCCTATTTGTGGATTCAGATGATAAACTGATACCGGGATGGAAAGAAACTGTTTTGCCCGAATGTATTGGCACAGCAGACGTGATCTATTACAGCCAGAAATTTGCAAATCCAAGTGAAGTTGACAGAATAAATATTATACATGGCATCTTTGGAATTCTGGACTCTAAATGCGACGCAAATATGAGTTCGCCGTGGTCGAAGCTGTATCGGAGAGAGTTCCTTCTACAGAATTTGATTAAATTTGATGATGGCTTGATTAATGGTGAAGACGGAATATTTAACCTGAATGTGATTTTGAAAGCCAAGAGATTTCTTTGCCGGAGGGATTCATATTACTGCTATAGGGTTTATAATGGGTCGTCCTCAAAAAGATATAGTGATAAATTTTATGATTCAAATCTGAGATATTTTTCTCTGGCTGAAAACCTTTTAAAAAATAATAATGTTGAGGAATCCGAAATTCGCCGATGTATGTCATATGCAGTTACATACAGTGTTTATCTATATTTGTTCTTGCTATCTAGCCTTGATGATTCAACTAGTAGGAAAGAATATGCGAGAAAGGTTAATGAATATGGAATGAGAGAATATATGAAATCGTATTCGTGTAGTGGAGATTGCAATAAGGTAATACAGATTGTGTATTGGCTATCAGAGCACAACTGTATCTGGGGAGCGGAGAAAATAATCGATCTTAGAAATGGAGTAAAAAGAATACAAGAGAAGGAGAAAATGAAATGGATGATAATCTAAATAAAAAAAAGATAGGGATTATAACATTTCATAATTCATATAATTGCGGCTCTATGCTTCAAGCGTATGCTTTACAACAGATAGTTGATCGCCTGACAGAACGAGAATCCGAAATTGTTGATTTTTCTAATGAAGGGCAGCAAAAACTGTATAGTGTACGTCAACCAAATAACAGTGTGAAAAATCTTATTAAAAATATAATTCTTGCCCCTCGTTTCGATAGAATATCAAGGAACTATGTCTCATATGAAAAATTCAAAAAGCAGAATTTCAGGTTGTCTGATCCTCCTACTCATAAATTATGTGAACTGTCGGATGTGGATTATGACATTGTGATTGCTGGAAGTGATCAGATTTGGAATATTACCATTGAAGATGGTGACGACGCATATTTTTTGCCGTGGGTTAAGGATGCAAGAAAGGTGGCATATGCGCCGTCTTTTGGCGCAAAAGATATCGCAAAATTTGCAGATGATCCGCAACGATATGCAGAGTATCTGCGATCCTTTTATGCTTTGTCTATTCGGGAACGCAATGGATTAGAATGGCTTCGAAATTTGACGGGAAGAGATGCTGAACTGCTGCTTGATCCGACACTGCTGTTGAAACAGGATGATTATATTGAGATAGAATCACATGACCTGAAACTTCCACCGAGGTACATTTTTTATTATTCTCCTGGGTATAGCCGGGACATAAACCATCTTGTACACAAAATTTCTCAAAAATATGATATGCCGGTTATTGCCTTTAATACAAAAACGTTCTATGTAAAAGGAATGCAGTTTTCTGGATTTAGACTCCCAGAAATTGAAAATCCGTCTACTTATTTGCAACTTATAAAGAATGCTGAAATGATTATTACGACATCTTTTCACGGAACAGTTTTTTCAACAATATATCGAAAAAATTTTTGGACTGTAAAAAACGGAGGTATGTTCGGCGACGATGACAGAGTGAAGACTCTAATGTATTTGCTGGACTTAGAGGATCGGATGATACCAATAGAATTTGACAACAGTTTCGATTATCTAAAAGAGAAAAACTATAAAAAATATGAAGAACTGCTGGAGAAGGAACAGAAAAGAGCATATAGGTACTTAAAAAGAATGCTTATAGATTAGGAGGAAACTGTTTTAGCGTGAAAAGCGAAAATAAGAATTTTTTGCTGAATGTTGCATATCAGATGCTGTCGTATGTTTTTCCACTGATAACCGTTAGCTATATATCAAGACGGCTAGGTGTAGATAATGTCGGAATATATTCATACACCTATTCTGTTGTCTATATGTTTATGCTTGCAGCAATGCTTGGAATAAACAACTACGGAAATCGTGAGATTGCGAAAGTCCGGGACAATAGGGATGAACTTTCGAGAGTGTTCTGGTCAATCTATCGACTCCAGCTTATGGTTGTAGGAGTTGTGATTGTTGGATATTTGAGCTATTTGTTTCTTTGGTGCAAAGCATACAAGGAAATTGCAGCAATTCAATTCCTCTACCTTGTGTCCGTATGCTTCGATATTAACTGGTTTTATTTTGGACTTGAGAAGTTCAAACTCACAATCACACGAAACTGCATCATTAAAGTGCTTTCTCTGGTTTTAATTTTATGTTTTGTAAAAACTGAGGGAGATTTGGCAGTTTATACGTATATTATGGCGGGATCCACGGTCGCAAGTCAGTTATATTTGATTTTCTCTCTTCATAAGTACGTCAATCGAGTCAAAACAACGCTTCAAGATTCACTGATACACCTAAAAGGTTGTCTGATCCTATTTGTCCCTGTTCTGGCATTCGGTATCTACCGCGTGATGGATAAAACCATGCTCGGTTCGCTTTCTACCGTCACGGAATTGGGATATTATGAGAACGCAGAGCGTTTGATTAATATTCCAATCTCTGTGATTAATGCCCTTGGTACGGTTATGCTCCCTAGAATGGCCTACCTGCTTGAAAATAAAGCTTCAGAAGATTCGAGGAAAACGATTTATGCATCCATGAAGCTTGCACTTCTGTTGGCAAGTGTGATGGCTACGGGCCTGTATTTGATTGCTGATGATGTATCTGTTGTGCTGTTTGGTGAGCAATTCTTAAAGAGTGGGAGCATCATAAAGATATTGAGCGTCACAATTTTAGCGTCTGCGTGGGCAAATGTGATTCGCACCCAATACCTGATTCCCATGCGAATGGATCGTATTTATGTAAAATCTACGGTTGGCGGTGCTATTGTGAACCTTATTCTGAATACATTATTGATTGGAAAGTACGGTTCGTATGGTGCTTGTGTCGGGACCATAGTAGCAGAGTACTTTGTTATGCTTTATCAAACAATCTGCGTGCGAAACGAACTGGATATTGATGAATACGCAAAAATGCTTTTGAAAGATCTGTTATCTGCAGGAATTATTGTGGCAATAGCATATTGTGTTGGATGTTTTTTTACGACAGTGGTTGCCCGCCTTATTGTGAACATACTTGTTTCTGCTTTACTTTTTATAGTGTTTCACCATGAATATATTTTATGTGAGTTCCTGGGAAAGTCGAGTCATTCTGGAAAAATGAATAAATGATAAAATCGTTTTAGTCAAGGTGAAGAAGATGTATATATTTGTTATAATGGCGTTTGTTCTAATAAGCCCAGTTATTGGAATTGTTATATCTGTATTGCTGTTTGCGCAAAAACATTTTTCGAGACTTAGCGCTATAATATTCGGTACATCCATGGCGCTGATGATGTATTGCTATATACCGGATTCTGGAAATGATATATTTAGACATTTTATCTCCATGAATTCATATAAAAATATTCCCTTGTGGCAGTGCTTTGGAAATTCTATATTCCAAAGTGGAGTTTTCACATGGGATTTGTGGCTTTGGGTAATGGCTCGATTCAATAATATGCAATTACTTCAGGCGTCAGGAGCATTTGTTGCATATACGATGCTAACATGGATGATTTTCGATTATGCATGTCTTAATTGCCTGAAGATGAAGCAATGGATTACAACTCTTCTAATAGGGATGACAATTGTCCCAATATTGGATATAGGAATTGGGATTCGGTATGCGAATGCATTCATCATTGCAGGGTATGCGTTTTATAGGCATTACATAAAAAATATAGGAATCATCCAGACAATATGCGTCCTTCTGACAGCGGTTTTTTTACACCATGCGATGATTCCGATAATAGTGGCTTGGGTTGCGTTACCTTTCTTTTCAAAATATAAGGGAATATGTACGCTTGCAACTGCGGTGCTGTTATCTTTATTCACGAGGTATGTGCAAACAATTCGCGTTGGGTCAGCAGACACTATTGTCGGTATACTCTACAACAGCGTGATAGGAACAACACAGGTATATACAAGTTACGCAGTAACAAGCTTTCACTCGCTGTTTACAAGATATCTTCAAATGATATTTGCCGGAGTGTTACTGACTAGACCATATGTTGTTTTTTCTAAAGGATACATAGCTCAAAATAGCAAACTATGGAATTTGTCTTACATAGTATTCATTGTGGGCGCATTAATGTCGTTTAATTTGGGATCGAACGGAAATAGATTTTTTGTGATGTCAATGATGCTCTCGCTTATTCCGCTTGCACAAAGCATTGAGAAACGACCTTTCCTCGATAAGAGAAAGTGTTGTTGCCTAGATATTGCGATTGTGTTTTGCGCAGCAGGAAGCTTTGCCTTATATTTGTATAATATGAACTGGGGAAACGGATCGCTAGCGTCTTTCCTGTTAGGGGGAATAGCAGCACCTTTGATGATGATTCCTTGATACATATCTGTAAGAGCAAATAATCCCCCCGAGACCTCCCCCAGAGGTCTCGCCCCTTCATCCCCCATATAAGAAGACAATTCATGTCTGAGGTTGAAATATGCAGAATAGTAAAAAAAGAGAAACATATATACATGTCCAGAAAATAAGTAATGTAAATAATGGAAAGCAGCGCAAACAGAAACCGTATGCTTTTGCAATTGATCGAATTATGCCATCTGCATATTCTATGGAAGAACGGAGAAAATTAAAAGAATTTGAGAAACAAATTTTGGGAATTTCGGGAGAATAGTTTTACTTGTCATAACGTGAGGAAATGTAAAATATTCGGGACGGAAGTTTATTATTTATGAAAGATATGAGTGATTTTACCATAGGAGACATTAAGATGGCACTCGCAGCAAATCCTGCAAGCGTCCCCGAAACGCCCCAACCACCGGACCCATTCTTTTCAGAACCCAACCTTGCCCACGTCAAAAAGTCCGTCCAGGAACTCCAGGCCGGGAAGGGAACCGCGCATGAGCGGATTGAGGTAGCTTTAGCTGTTTATTTAATTACAAAGAACAAACAAGAGAACATTTCGCCACGAAAGGAGGAGAAGAAATACAAGCTTCCTTTATTATACTGCTTTTCTCAGTGATTAATACGTTCGCTACCTTTTTTGAATTTCCTCAAAAAATACGAACTTCAATTCCAACGTTTCTCATTGGCATGGTTATCCTTGCTTTCATTCTTATGCCTATTGCCACGCCCCAAAAATTGAAGACCTACACGACAGAAAGTCAAGGCGCAGATACAAAATCAGAACGTCAATTTACCAAGGAGAAAGCAAAAGAGGAAGTTCTGCCGGTTGGGAGGTTCCTCATAAGTGGGGATGCATGATAAGAGATGTAAAAAAGCTGTTGAAATCCTGTTGAAATCCTGTGCAAAAAAGTGTTGCATAACGAACACAAATATGATATGCTAAATAAGCTTCATATATTTTCCAAGCGTGTAGCCTTGGGGTAAGGACAGAATAGAATGAGAAAGAGCAATCAGCAGCGAATTCAAAGCTTTCAAGAGTCAGTGTACGCACAATTATTGACTGGCTATGGAATAGTTATTGTGGCGGCGGTTATTTCGTTTTTTCTGCTACATAGCGTGGGAAAAGGATTTGGTAGCTTAGTTTCCGCCATTGTTCCAACAACTATTACCTTCTTTGCCAATGCTTTATTTGAATATGAGTACATTTTTGAGCGCAAAATTAAGCATGCGTGGTATGTGTTGTTGACAGTTGCGAATGCGTTGTGTTATGCGGCGTTTCTCTGCGTCGATATAACCGCAGGCGATCAGGTATATGGATTTGCGTTAGCATCCTTCTTTTTGGCAGTCGCTTCTATGGCAAAGCTGATCATTGATGTCAGATCTTTGGGAATTGCAACAAGTACAAGCAGCATGGACGCATCTGATGATGGCGATATTTCTGGAAAAGGAGGTAGATAAAATGGCTCACGTATTGATAACTTTGGGATTCTTTGCCGTGTCTGCTTTTCTAATTTATGAACTGTATGGCTTAGCAACAGGAAAAGGAATACAAAGATGTACCGACCGCAGCAGTTCAGCGAATCTTGCTCATATTGAGGCTTGTATGCATAATCAAAACAGTGGAACGCCTGGTGCAGAGGTCGTTAAAAAGTTGAAGGAACTAGAAATCCATTATTGCGGGGTAGAGAAAAGTAATGACCAGCGGATATGACGAACGGTATTCTGAAGATTTTGAAAATTGTTTTCAATATTTTTGGGAAAAAATTGTTTTACCTACGCTTGAATTAGTCTTGAACGAGGCGGATTCGGATTTTAAGGAAGCAGTTGGTTTTGGCTACGCTTACGGTAACTTGGACGAATATAAGCAGAATGTAAAACGGTATTACCGAGAAAAGCGGCAGTGGCTAAAGAACTATTATCTCCCACACGAGGACACAGCAAGATTAGATCAGCATAAGATTGGGGCGGTTTGGTGTAGAACACTTCTTGCTAACAAACCTTTTGCGTTTGATGCGAAGGCTGCAGTTCAATTTATAGATGCCAAATTCCCAACCACAGATGTCCATCCTGGATCTGGCGGATATGGAGACAATAGCGCGTGGTTCGTAAAGAACGTTTACGCCAATTACAGAGCCGCATACCTAGTTAGCCTTGGAATAGTATATTGTTATCTAGTATATGACTGCAGTGAGAAAGGGAATGACCTTCCGGATTATCTAAGGGACGGAGGATACGAGTACTTTAAAGAAAAGGGAAGACTTCGTTGCCCGCTACCACGAAAAGGACATACGGATTTTACGGCAAGTTGCATCATTGCCTTGATGAAAAATGATATAAATCACCGGGACTTTGACTATCTTTCTTACGCAACAGTGCTGTATCAAATAGAGTACTACAACAAAACCTGCTATTATATGGTTAAAAATGGCCTGAAAATATAGTGTGTATATCACCGTATGAGGAATAGTGCCGGATTTACTATATGGGCTGGTTTTATGAATCAAACATTAAAGCGGCTCGTAGTCTCTAGACTTGTACGAGCTGCTTTATTGTAGGATGAATTTCAATCGCTGAAAAGCAAACCCAATAATCCCCCCGAGACCTCCCCCCGGAGGTCTCGCCCCTTTATTCCCCAAACAAAAAAGCACCCGACTTATTCCTAAGTCAGGTGCTTTTGGTGGAGATAAGCGGGATCGAACCGCTGACCTCTTGAATGCCATTCAAGCGCTCTCCCAGCTGAGCTATACCCCCATATTCATTTGTGCGCAACCACTCGTTGAGTGCTTCTATATTATAACACACCTTCCCGGAAAGTCAAGAATTTTTTCTATTTTCGATATTTTCTATTTGATGCTTTTCTTTTCGCGCAAAATCATGTATAATAGACGCATCAACCAGCCCGGTGTCTGCCGGGGATATTTCGGGAGGTTTTCACGATGTCTTTACAAACGCTCAAACTGGCAAAGGCACAAAAGGAAATTCTGGACGCGGGCTTTGCCGCGGCCTTTGGCGGCGCGCCGGAGCGGTATTTCTCCGCCCCCGGGCGGACGGAGATTGGCGGCAACCATACGGACCATCAGCGGGGCCGGGTGCTGGCCGCCGCGGTGAACCTGGATACCCGGGCCGCGGTGCGGGTGAACGGCACCTCCACCGTCCGGATTCTCTCCAAGGGCTACCCCCTGTGCACCGTCTCGCTGGAAACCCTGGTGCCCCAGGAAAGCGAAATCAATTCCACCCCCGCCCTGGTGCGGGGTGTCTGCGCCCGCTTCGCCCAGCTGGGCTGCCCCGTGGCCGGGTTTGATGCCTACTGCGAGTCCACCGTCCTGCCGGGCTCCGGCCTCAGCTCTTCCGCGGCCTTCGAGGTGCTTATCGGTACCATCGTCAACGGCCTGTTCTTCTCCGGCCGCGTCAGCCAGCCGGAGATTGCCCAGATCGGCCAGTATGCCGAAAACGTCTTCTTCGGCAAGCCCTGCGGCCTGATGGACCAGACCGCTTCCGCCGTGGGCAACCTGGTGACCATCGACTTCTTTGACAAGGACCACCCCGTCATCGAGCCCGTGGACTTCGACTTCTCCTCCTGCGGCCACGCCCTGTGCATCATCGATAGCCAGGCCAGCCACGCCGACCTGACCGACGAATACGCCGCCATCCCCGGCGAGCTAAAGCAGGTCTGCGCCTTCTTCGGCAAAGAGGTCCTGACCCAGATTGACGAGAAGGACTTCTTCGCGGCCATCCCCCAGCTCCGGAAATCCTGCCCGGACCGGGCCATCCTCCGGGCCATCCACTTCTACCAGGAGAACGCCCGGGTGCCCCTGCAGGTGGCCGCCCTGCGGGAGGGGAACTTCCCCCAATTCCTGGAGCTGATCAAGCAGAGCGGCTACTCCTCCTACATGTATCTGCAGAATGTCATCCCCGCGGGCTACACCCAGCACCAGGACGTGGCTGTGAGCCTTGCCCTGTGTGAGCACTATCTCCAGGGCCGGGGTGCCTACCGGGTCCACGGCGGCGGCTTCGCCGGAACGGTCCAGGCCTTCGTCCCCTTCGATCTGCTGGAGCAGTTCCGGGCGGGCATCGACGCGGTGCTGGGCCAGGGAGCCTGCCACGTGCTGTCCATCCGCCCCCAGGGCGGCGTGGAAATGGAAGTGGAGGCCTGAGTATGCAGCTTGAAACCTACATCGACTCCCTGGTGTCCTACGCCATGAACCACGGCCTCGCGGAGCCCGTGGACCACCAGGTGCTGACCAACCGCATCCTGGACATCCTCCACAAGGAGGACTACACCCCCTCCAACGAGCCCCAGACTGAGGACCTGGAGGAGATTCTAAAGGGCCTGCTGGACTACGCCTGCGCCCAGGGCCTGTGCCAGGACAACATCACCGCCCGGGATATTTTCGATACCCGCCTGATGGGTGCCCTTACCCCTATGCCCCGGGAGATTATCCGCGCTTTCCGGGAAAAATACGCCGTCTCTCCCCGGGAGGCCACCGACTGGTACTACCGGCTGAGCTGCGACACCGATTACATCCGACGCTACCGCATCGCCAAGGACATGCGCTGGAAATACGACAGCGAATACGGCCAGATGGACATCACCATCAACCTGAGCAAGCCCGAAAAGGACCCCAAGGCCATCGCCGCCGCCAAGAACGCCCCCCAGTCCGGCTACCCCAAATGCCAGCTGTGCCGGGAAAACGAGGGCTACGCCGGCCGCATGAACCACCCCGCCCGGGCCAACCACCGCATCATCCCCATCACCATCGCCGGGGCCGAGTGGTATCTGCAATACTCCCCCTATGTCTACTATAACGAGCACTGCATCGTCTTCAACGGCCAGCACGTGCCCATGAAAATCGACCGCTCCGCCTTTGAAAAGCTGCTGGACTTCGTAACCCTGTTTCCCCACTACTTCGTCGGCTCCAACGCAGACCTGCCCATCGTCGGCGGCTCCATTCTGAGCCACGAGCACTTCCAGGGCGGCCACTACACCTTCGCCATGGAGACCGCCCCCGTGGAAACCCCCGTCACTTTCCGGGGCTACGAGGACATTCAGGCGGGCCTGGTCAAGTGGCCCATGAGCGTCATCCGCCTGGACGGAAAGGACCCCAAGCGCCTTTCGGAGCTGGCCGAGAAAATCCTGAACGCCTGGCGGGACTATTCCGACGAAGGCTGCTCCATTCTCGCATTCTCCGACGGCGAGCCCCACAACACCATCACCCCCATTGCCCGCCGCCGGGGGGACCTCTACGAGCTGGACCTGGTGCTGCGCTGCAACATCACCACCGAGGAGCACCCCCTGGGAGTCTTCCACCCCCACGCGGACAAGCACCATATCAAGAAGGAAAACATCGGCCTCATCGAGGTCATGGGCCTTGCCGTGCTGCCCAGCCGCCTGAAAGGGGAGCTCACCGACCTGGCGGAGAAAATCGTCTCCGGCGCGGACCTGCGCGCCGACCCCGTCCAGGCCAAGCACGCCGACTGGGTGGATGCCCTGAAGCAGCAATACACCTTCACCTCCGAGAACGCTTTGGAAATCCTGCTAAAAGAAACCGGCAGAGTCTTCAGCCAGGTCCTGGAGGATGCCGGCGTGTACAAGCGCACCCCCGAGGGCAAGACTGCCTTCCAGCGCTTCGTGGATTCCGTCAACCAATAACCAAAGACATACACCCACCAAGCGAGACTTCTCCGGAGGTCTCGCTTTTTTAGAGGCTCTATGTCAATAGTTGGGGGAGGGACAAAAGTAAAATGAATTTAGGTTATGCCGAGGAGAGATTCTCGGCATGATTTTATGTATGGCAGAATAGGACACGCTTTCTGAAATTGGAGAAATTGCGCATACCAAAGCAGGCTCTTTTCAGAACTTTTGTCTTGTTGTTGCAGCCTTCGATATAGCCGTTAGACCAGGGCACATCCATGGAGTTTAGAATTTCGTAGAACCAGTTACGATAGGCCTTGACGCACTCTGTAAATTCAGGAAGGTCCATGACTTCAACAGATTGAAGCCAATCAATAAGCAGTGGCTTGCCTTTTTCAGACGAGCCGGAACGGATCACCTGTAGGAAATCATTTTTCAAGCGGTAGGCATCAGCTAACCTGGGAGCTATTTCAAACATGAGGGCAAGACGATCCATTTCTTCAACGGTTAGCTTTTCTTTTGGCTTCATAAGGAGACACCTGGATCTCTTGAAGTATTTACGGAATCGTTTTGAGAGCTTGTTTTGCTCATTTTTGCGAACACGCTCCATAGCCCAATAGGCTTGACGAATGACATGGTATCGATCAGCAACAATGGCGGCATTGGGAAAGTAGACTTTAGATACTTCCCGAAAGTGCGGATTCATGTCAGTAACGAAGTATTTTACCTTTGTTTTAGATGGAAATTGTGAAAAATATTTAATGAGTTCGTTTTCAAAACGATTCGGTAAAATATCAATCACCTTGTGCTGCTTTGCATCTACAACAATGCTGTTATACTTCTGACCGCCAGAGTTACCCTTGAATTCGTCTAAAGAAAGGACCTCAGGAAGCTCTGTACTTTTTAACTGATTGATATACTATCAAGTATTTTCTTTGTCCCTGTAATTTCAGCGTTGACAACCTCAATCATCCGTTTAACATTTGCTATATGGAAAGGGGCAACTTCTTCTTCCCACGACTTAGTTACTTGCTTTTCTATTCCTTGAAGATATTTATATAGATTATCCAGTCGTTTTTCCAATAGCTGTTTTTGCTTAGTTGCATCAAAAAATCCAGAAAAAAGGCAGCGATGGAAAAAACATTTGCATCATAATCAAAGGTAACAATTGAATGGCTCAAAGTATTTTCAAGTTCTATTTTACCTTGAACAGTTAATTTATATACGGTTTTGTCAGGCATATTACCTTCTTTTTCAATCTTACCAGATATGTATCCTTTTTTCTCTAAAGTTTTTATCGTAGCATAAACAGTCGAGTCAGCAATGTTATACCAATATTTTATATTCATCCATTGTAATTGCTTTATAATTTCATAAGCATTAAGAGGGGAATTATTTATCAATCCCATAATCATCGTAGCTGATTTTGATAACATTTCTCATACTCCTTGACTTTTTTATAAAATTGCAGTACTCTCTATATATAGTAGTCTTTATATACATTGCTATTATATCATATTGATTTTGAAAATGGAATACCCGAAAAGGAAGTTTTTTATGTCACAGCATATTGATAGATATTAAGAGGTAAATGAGATGTTATGTATGAATGATTGTCAGCTTGATTGTGCAGTTGAGGATAAACTATATCGTGAACTTAGTCAGCTTACGAAAGACAAAACCATATGGAGAGAGAAAATACCCTATATAGGTTCTTTAATAACAGACCATTCTCCTAAAATAATTGCCAAAGCAATGTGGTTGCTTGGAGAAATGGGGTTGTTATATCCAAAAGAAGTAGAAATATATGTAAACGAAATTGCTAAATTTATTGTATCAGAGAATGACTTGCTCAGAGAGCGTGCTACAAATGCTTTAGGGCGAATTGGCAGAGCTGATTACAAACTTGTTATGCCCTATATGGATAATTTGCTTTTCTTAAGCAAGGACAGTAGTCCTAATGTACGTTTGAGTTTTATATGGGCTTCTGAAAATATTGCAACGAATACGCCCGCTGTATTTGAAAAACATCTGCCCGTATTTGAAAAACTATTAAATGATGAAAACGAGAGAGTTCGTATGGAAGCACCAGAAATGTTTCGTGTCATTGGAAAGCGAAAACCAGAATTTGTGCAACCATACTTGACAAAGTTAGAGTATATCGCAACACAGGATTGTAACAGAGTAGTCCGTATTCACGCTAATGGAGCAATAAAAGCTGCATTGCAAAAGGCAAATCAAGCAACCCAAAATTCTGGAAAGGTAATATTTTGTCGAGGATTACAAAATGAAATGTTTAACTGACAACGAGTTATTTAATGTGTTTTTATTATGCACAATTATTGGAGAATTTCTTTTACCGTGTTTATTGGAGCGATATTATACTGAATACAACGGCAAGACAATGGTAATGAGTGCATTAGGAAGTCCACAAAGTCCTGTTCGACACATTTATAATTTATGGCTTATCTGGCTTGGGAGTTTTTTTACATTCACCGCCTTTGTATACTTTGAGAAAACAAGAGTTGAATTTCCTGTTTTGTCAGCTTTGCTATTGCTTTCGATTGGAATTTTTGCTGTTGGAGCAGGAGTGATTTCTGGATTTTTCAGCGTAAATGAAAGTAAAAATATAGTTACTACGGCTTCAAAAATTCACGGAGTAAGTGCTGCAATCGGTTTTATGGCATTATTATTCTTTCCTTTAATAAATGGCATTTTATCATTCAAGCAAAAAGAGGTTGCTTTTGGTATCGTTAGCATTGTTTCTTTTATCTTAGCCCTTATTTGTTTTGTGTGTTTTGTTATGGGAGATAAGGAACAATTTCAAAACACAGTTTTAAGATATGAAGGATTATGGGAAAGATTGACCTTGATATGTATGTATATTCCTTTTATCCATAAGGTTGTTTATAATCTTTTGCCCTAATTATTGTAGCGAGGTAACAGATGAAAAAAGGGTAATCATCCGACAATGCGAGATGTTAAAATAAAATCAAAAAAGAAATTAGATACTCACTAATTGCTAAAAAGTAATAATTACCAGAGAGCCAGACACAAAGATGCAGAGCTATGAGGACAATGTTTCCGGCAAACTCTCGGATGACCGCTTTGCCAGAATGTCCCGCAGATACGAAGATGAACAGAAGGAGATATCCGAGAAGATCGACGGGATATGGGAGCAGCACCTTGTGATCCATTACAACTGTGTGGGAGCCATCTTCATCCCCGATGTGTTTCCACTTCTGGCACCGCAGGTGTCGGTGAATACAAGAAAAGGCGTAGTCGTCAACTACGCCCCAGGTCAACTCGCTGTATGAAAAAAGCGAGTGTTCTTAACAGCCTTTCAAATGCTGTAAGAACACTCGATATGGTCCGAGTGACAGAATTCGAATACACCAAGGAGCAAACGCCGTCCAGCCGGCGTTTGGCGAAAGTCCACCGGACTTCCGCATTCAAATGGGTTCGAATCCGGTATCGATATCAATAAGAAAAGCACCCCGAAAAGGGTGCTTTTCTTATTGGTCCGAGTGACAGGATTCGAACCTGCGACATCCTGCTCCCAAAGCAGGCGCGCTACCAGCTGCGCTACACCCGGATACCAAGGTATTATACAGGAAACTCCGGAAAAAAGCAATAGGGAAAATCGCAAAAAGCGGAAAACCTGCTTGACAAAGACGGGGGGCTGTGCTAGAATAAGCCTACATTTTCATAGGACAGTTCGTAACCATCCTGTCGGTAAACAAAACTAGGACTTTTAAAGTGGGTATTTTGCCTGCTTTGTTTTGGATGGGCGCAGTTTGCGTCCATTTTGTTTTGCTGTGGGTGGAATTGTCCGCCCATTTTTTGTTATTAAGGAGAAAGCGATGAACAAAACCAAATATGTAACCCAGGCGGCTGTGATTGCCGCGCTGTACGCGGTCCTGACCCACCTGCAGAACATTCTGCTGCCCGGAAGCACCACCTGGGCCATCCAGATGCGGATTTCCGAGGCAATGACGGTGCTGGCCTTTTTTACCCCCGCGGCCATTCCCGGGCTGAGCCTGGGCTGCCTGCTGTTCAACCTGACCTATGCGGGCACCCTGCCCCTGGACTTCCTGGTGGGTACTCTGGCCACTTTCCTGGCAGCCCTTGCCATGTGGAAACTGCGGAATGTAAAGACCTTTCATCTGCCGCTTTTGGGCCTGCTGATGCCCGCCCTGACCAACGCGTTCCTGGTGGGGTGGGAGCTGACCGTTTATATCGGCGGCGGCTTTGTGCTCAACGCGGTATACGTCGCCCTGGGCGAGCTTGCGGTGGTGCTGGTGCTGGGGAGCCTCCTGTACACCGCCATCTCCCGCCGGAATATGGCGGGACTTCTGGAAACAGCCTGATTTCACAAAAACATACGTCAAAAACGGGTGCCCAAGGCAATGTCTTGGACACCTGTTTTTTTGCGCAAAAAATTTTGTGCCAATACTATGCAGCCAGCATATTGTTTTTTCAGGGGAGAATTCATAGAATAAAAGCAGTCCTACTCAATCTCAATGTGCTTGATGCCGTAATCCAGAATCAGGTTAATGAGTTCATTGCGGGAGTAGTTGCTCTCGCTGGCGATACGGTCTAGGTCGGCAAGAATTTCTTCCCGGATACGCACGGAAATAATGCGGTTCCCATCTTCTCCGCGCTTTTTAATCTTTAATGGTTCATTGTTCATGTCTGCCACCTCGCAATATGTACTAATTATAGGTTGACGACATCAATTACTATATGCTACAATATGATAGCTAATACGATATGTATTAGTAATACAAAAAGAAAGAGGAATGCATCATGAGAAAAAAGATTCTGGCCCTGCTGCTGGCACTTCTGGTGTGCGGAAGCCTTGCCGCATGCGGAGGGGGGAGCCAAACAGCGAAAAAGACGGAGGATGTCCAGAGTACGAAGTCGAGCGACAAGCTGAGCGACTCGGAAACTGAGGAGGAAACTGAGTTTACGGAGCCCGTTCCTACGGCCCAGACCAAGACGGACCACTGTGAGCTGGAGCGCATCTGCGTGGACCGCTCTTATACGGACAAGGATAACAGCAGCCTGAAAATTGTCTATGTGTTCTATACGGTTTCCACCCAGAACCAGAATCTGAAGGTCAGCAGCAAGCTGTCCCAGCTGGTCTTTGACAGTGGGAATTCCTATTCCTCCGAGCATCTGAGCAAATCCTGCACAGGGTATATGCCCAATTATTACAACAGCAATTATATTGAAAATATTTATGTGGGCCAGTCCTTAAAGGTTGTCTCCACCTTCCTGGTTCCGGACGGAGAGTTCGCGACCGGAGAACTGTTCACGGTAATGCCCAATGGTCTGCCCAGCGGAGAGACGATGAAGTTTGCCAGCGCGGATGTGGAGTACTTTGATTCTCCGGAGGAGCTGGCGCAGACCGTTGACCCGGAAGGGTTTGCCCAGATGGAGGAAAAGCACCAGATAGCGGATGCCCAGACCACAGCCCAGGTCAAGAACGCGGTCAATGGCTATCAGTGGTCCTTCTATGTAAACAGCACCTCCTATGAAATTGAGTTCTTTGCGCCAAACAGATTTGAGGTGCGGGTCAGGGCCTTCAATGTCTGCAACGGCGGAACCTACACAGTGGAAAACGGATTTGTGGTCTGTACCTACGACAACAGCGACCTGCAGGTAGAGATTCCCTATGAGATGAAGCCGGATGACATCGACCTGAAGGTGGCGGACGCGTTTGACGTGAATATGTAGTCCCCGGAGGAAATCCGAAAGAATAGAAAGAAAAGAGGAAACAATATGTCTGAAGAACGAAACCAGCAGCCGACCGCGGAAGTCCAGCAGCCGGAACAGCCCCCGGTAGAAAATCCTGCAGAATCCGCCCCTGCCGAACCTTCCGTCCCTGTGGAGGAAGCGGAATATCAGCAGACGGAGACCCCAAAAAAGAAGGGAAAAAAGAAATTTGTCATTGCAGCGATCGCGGCCCTTTGCGTGGTGATTGCAGGCGCGTTTTTCCTGCTGAACGGAAAACAGGGAGGAAGCGCGGCAGCTGAATTCTATGCGACCTCCGCATTTCTATCGGAGGATGGAGAAGCGTATTTCGTTCTGGAAAACGGAAATGTGGTCCACCTGGAGGGAGAGTTCTCCAATGTGAGCCTTACCGCGGACAGACGGCACATCGCGGCCCTCACGAAGGACGGAGATATGATTGTCACAGACCCAAAGCAGTCCCAAAAGAAAACCGTAGCGGCGAACGTTGAGGACCTGAATACGGTCAAAAACGATGGAATTCTCTATACGGATGAGAATGACAATCTGTACCGTGTCCTGTTCAGCGATTTGGAGCCGCTGAAAATTGGAGAGGACATTGCGGCTGCCGTGGCGGAAGACAATGTTACCATGCTGTACGCGACGAACGATGGCGGAATTTACAGGCTTTTGAATACGGAAAATGAGCCGACCAAAATCGGTTACTTTGCGGGAAGCATCAGCCTGGAGGCTGTTTCCAACGATGGTAATATGGGTGTGTGGCTGGAAAAGTCCGGGGATACCTGGAGCACAATTCTTTTGGAGAATGAGGACAAAGAAACCCTTACCAAGCGGGACAGCCATGGGGACAGCTGCTTTGTCACCTTTTCCGAGGACCAGGGCCTGATGGTGGTCGGAAGTCTGTATGACAGCGATGTTTGGATCAAGCGCCCCGGCCAGGAGACGGTCCGGGCGAAGATGGGCGCGGAGCTCGGCAGCAGTACGGTATATACCACCGTCGGGACGTTGGGAAGATCCGGCGCGAAAAGCGGGGAGACCCTGTTTGTTGCGGCTGAGGCGGATTCCGGCGAGAATATTTACCAGATTTCCAAGGACGGCGAAAGAGAAAAAATCCTGTCCAGTGTTTCGGATTACGCGATTGCCCAGGGCGCGATTGCCTATTGTGATGACGAGAACGGACTGTACGTGGCGAAGCTGGAAAAGGAAACCGTAACCGGGGAGAAAAAGATTGCCTCCGACGTGCAGGATTTCCATCTGACCACCAACGGAAAATACCTGTACTATATCCGCAATGCGGAAAACGAAGAGGGCAGTCTCTATTGCTTCAAGCTGGGGGAAAAGGAGCCTGTAAAGATTTCGTCCAATGCAAGTTTGTTCCAGCTTGGAACAATTCTCACAATGATGGATGGCGAATATGCATCCGACGGGGCTTCCGTCTGGTATTACAAGGATATGGAAAAAATTTCCGATACCTATACAAGATACGGAACCTTGATGTACTGGCACTACGGAGACAAGGAATCCCAGAAGATTTCCAGCGATGTGCTCATAGGCTCGGTCACCAGTGGCCTGCAAGGTGGGGCAATCAACCCCGGCGATTACCGCTATACGAAATACGTTTCCATAGACAAGAACGAGCAGATTCACGTGAATGTTATGCACAGTGATGGGAAGCAGTCTGTAAAGGCTGTCAGCGATGTTATCAACTAAAACGGAATCCCTGTGCTTCCCGGCCCGGTTATCCTGAGCGTCAGGCTCGGACAGCAGGGAAAAAGCATGCAGGCACCCTGGATATCCGGGGTGTCTGCGTTTTTTACCGCAACGCCCTATCTTTTTCCCGCAAAAGCTGATATACTGTAAAAAAGACAAGAAGGGTGGCAGATGGAATGGACATTACTCTGCGGAAAAAGAAGGACGCTGCCCAGCTGGTCATCAGCGGGGCGGAAAATACCCGGTTCTTTTGGGATACCTTCCGCCTGTATGCCCAGAATGAAAGCACCCTCCGGCTGTGCAGTCCGGCGTTTCAAAAGAAGCTGCTTCCGCTGCTTGGCAGACAGGTCAACTATCCCGACGGGAAGCCCATTAGCATGAAGATGGGCCTGGGCGATATCCCTACCTTCTGCTCCTGCGTGCTGCCCCAGATTGAGGGGTTGGCAACGGTGGAGGACCCCGGCGGGCTGATGAACCAATACAGCCCTGAGGAATGTACGCCCTGCTTCTATTTGGACCTGGACGGGGACGGCTGCCTGACCCTGGAGCTGCGCTTCCGCTATGGGGAGCGAGAGGTCCACAGCAGCGCCGCCTCGGAAGAATGGGGGCAGATCCGCCGGGACCCGGCTGCGGAGCAGCGGGCCAAAACTCTGCTGAGCCGCAATTTTCGGTTTGACGGGACGAACTACTACCTGGACGGCGGCGAGGAGGCGGCCTTTGCCTTCCTGACGGAGTCGCTTTCCTCTCTGCGGCAGTGCGGGGAGGTCTATGACCCCTGGTGGAATCTGGCTGCCCAGGAGCAGGCTACGGACCGGGCCCACCGCATTGGTCAGCAGGAACGGGTGCAGGTCTATAAGCTCATCGCCAAGGATACCATTGAGGAGCAGATTCTGGACCTTCAGGACAAAAAAGCGGCACTCATGGATGCCCTTTCCGGCACCACCGAGGCGGGAATTCTGGAAATGTCCAAGGAGGAGCTGCTGGAATTGCTGAAAATCGGCTGATGCGCCAGGGCAACCGGTAAAGAAATATCGACTTGTCAAGATTCACATGGTTTTTTCGGAATTTTTGGAAATTCTGGTGTATCTGCTTTCTTGACGGCGGTTGGCAAAACGTGGTATAATCAGGCTGTATCCAATAAGAACCCTTATGACTGACGGATAAAGTGGAGCACCACATGGAGTAAGGGAAAATTTATTTGCCGACCGTCTGGGCTTGCTTGCGTTCCTGAAAAAGGAGGGTAAGTGGGCCCTTTTGCGCTTTTTAAGGAGGTTTCTATGAAAAAAGTTGGAATTATCATGGGAAGTGACAGTGATCTCCCAATTTTGCGGAAGACCATGGACACATTAAAAGACCTGGGCATTCCCTTTGAGACCCATATTTTTTCCGCCCACCGCACCCCCGCGGAGGCCCGGGATTTTGCGCTGAACGCCCGGGGGGCAGGCTTCGGGGTCCTGATTGCCGCCGCCGGTATGGCGGCCCACTTAGCCGGGGCCATTGCGGCCAATACCACCCTGCCCGTCATCGGCATCCCCTGCAAGGGGCCGGTTCTGGACGGCATGGATGCCCTCCTTGCCACGGTGCAGATGCCCTCCGGCATACCCGTTGCCACGGTGGCGATTAACGGCGGTGTCAATGCGGCCCTGCTGGCGGCCCAGATTCTGGCGGTTGCCGATGAGGGGCTGGCCCAAAAGCTGGACGAGAAGCGGGCAAAGGACGCGAAAAAGGTTCTGGAAAAAGACGCGGCTCTGCAGCAAGAGCTGAACGGTTAAAAAGGAGGGCTACCATGGGCGGTTTCTTCGGCGCGGTCTCCAAGCGGGACTGCATTCTGGACGTATTCTTCGGCACTGACTACCATTCCCACCTGGGCACCCGACGGGGCGGCATGGCCGCCTACGACCGTGATCTGGGATTGCAGCGGGAAATCCATAATATTGAAAATTCTCCCTTCCGTACAAAGTTTGACGGTATTCTGAACGAGATGAAGGGCACAAGCGCCATCGGCTGTATCTCCGATACGGACCCCCAGCCGCTGCTGATTCGCTCTGAGCTGGGCACCTACGCCATCTGCACCATCGGCATCATCAACAACGCGGAGACGCTGCTGCGGCAGTACCTGTCCTTCAGCGGCGGCCACTTTGAAGCCATGTCCGGTGGAAAGGTCAACTCCAACGAGCTGATTTCCGCGATGATCGATCAGAAGAGCTCCTTTGCGGAGGGGATTCGCTTTGCCCAGGACATGATTGAGGGCACGGCCTCCATCCTGATTCTAAAGGACGACGGCCATCTGATTGCTGCCCGGGATAAGCTGGGAAGGCTCCCCATCATTCTGGAGCGGAACGAGGACGGCTACTGCGTCACCTTTGAGGACTACGCCGGTGAAAAGCTGGGCTACACCTATTACCGGGAGCTGGGCCCCGGAGAGGTGGTAGAGATTAGCCCCGAGGGGGATACGGTTTTGGCCCCGCCCCGGGACAAGAAGAAAATCTGCGCCTTCCTCTGGTCCTATTACGGCTATCCCACCTCCTGCTACGAGGGGAAAAACGTGGAGGTTATGCGCTATCGCAACGGACGGATTATGGCCAAGGCGGACAGAGAAAACGGCATTGCCCAGGACATCGACTATGTAGGCGGCGTGCCGGACTCCGGCACCCCCCACGCCATCGGCTATGCCAACGAAAGCGGCGTGCCCTTCGCCCGACCCTTTATCAAGTACACCCCCACCTGGCCCCGGAGCTTCATGCCCTCCAACCAGAGTGAGCGGAATATGGTTGCCAAGATGAAGCAGATTCCCGTGGACGAGCTGATTCGGGATAAAAAGCTCCTCTTTGTGGATGACTCCATCGTCCGAGGCACCCAGCTGCGGGAGACCGTGGATTTCCTCTATGAGCACGGGGCCAAGGATGTGCACATCCGCTCTGCCTGCCCGCCCATTCTCTACGCCTGCAAATATCTGAATTTCTCCCGCTCCAATTCTGAAAATGAGCTCATCGCCCGGGCAACCATTCTGGACCTGGAAGGGGAGGAGGGCTTTCACCACCTGGACGAGTACATGGACGGCACCACCGAGCGGGGCAAGAAGCTTCGCCAGACCATCTGCGAAAAGCTCCATTTTTCCACTTTGGAATACCAGACCCTGGAGGGCATTCTGGAGGCCATCGATCTTCCGGAGTGCGACGTTTGCACCTACTGCTGGAACGGCAAAGAATAACATATAAAGGAGAACACCTACTATGGACCACAAGAATTCTCAGTCTGCCAGCTACGCCGCCGCCGGTGTGGATATCACCGCCGGCTATAAGGCTGTGGAGCTCATGAAAAAGCATGTCGCCCGGACCCGGAACGAAGGGTGCCTGGATGATGTGGGCGGCTTCGGCGGCTGCTTCGGTCTGCCCATTGCGGGCATGGAAGAGCCGGTGCTGGTTTCCGGCACCGACGGTGTGGGCACCAAGCTTCGGATTGCCCAATTGCTTGACAAGCACGATACCATTGGCATCGACTGCGTTGCCATGTGCGTCAACGATGTGATCTGCTGCGGCGCAAAGCCCTTGTTCTTCCTGGATTATATCGCCTGCGGCAAGAATGTGCCGGAGCGCATTGCGGAAATCGTCGGCGGCGTGGCCGAGGGCTGCGTCCAGGCGGGCTCTGCCCTGATTGGCGGCGAGACCGCCGAGCACCCCGGCATGATGCCGGTGGATGACTACGACCTGGCGGGTTTCAGCGTGGGCATTGTGGATAAGAAAAAAATCATCGACAATACCCGGATGTGTCCCGGTGATGTGGTCATCGCCCTGGCCTCCACCGGTGTCCACTCCAACGGCTTCAGCCTGGTGCGGAAGGTCTTCGACGTGGAGCACAACCCGAACCTCAAGGAGCCCTGCGAGGCCCTGGGGGGAAAGTCCATTCTGGAAACCCTGCTGACCCCCACCAAAATCTACGTGAAAAGCATCCTGGCCCTGCTGGAACAGGTGGACGTGAAGGGCATCAGCCATATCACCGGCGGCGGCTTCTACGAGAATATCCCCCGCAGCATCCCCGACGGCCTGTGCGCGAAGATTTGCAAGGACAGCGTTCGGGTCCTGCCCATCTTTAACCTGATTGCCAAAACCGGCAATATCCCGGAGCGGGATATGTTCAATACCTTCAATATGGGCGTTGGCATGAGCGTGGTAGTCCCCGCGGACCAGGCCCAGACCGCCCTGGATATCCTGAATGGCAATGGAGAGACCGCTTATGTCATCGGCTCCATTGTAGAAGGGGAAGAAAAGGTGATTTTGGAGTGAAAACCAAAATCGCGGTGCTGGTCTCCGGCGGCGGCACCAATCTGCAGGCCCTGCTGGATGCCCAGAAAAGCGGCGGCCTGGTAAGCGGGGAAATCGCCCTGGTAATTTCCAACAACGCAAACGCCTACGCCCTGGAACGGGCCAAAAACGCCGGGGTTCCCACCAGGGTTCTTTTGAAAAAAGAGCTGGGGGGCCAGGCGGGTTTTGAAAAGGCTCTGGAAGAGACCCTGGATAGCTTTGGCATCCAGGTAATCATCCTTGCGGGCTTTATGAGCATCCTCTCTGGGAACTTTACAGACAAGTACTCCAAGCGGATTTTGAACGTCCACCCCTCTTTGATTCCCGCCTTCTGCGGGGCGGGCTTCTATGGCCTCCGGGTCCACGAAGCGGCCCTGTCCTACGGGGTAAAGGTCACGGGGGCGACGGTCCATTTTGTCAATTCGATTCCCGACGGCGGGGAGATCATTGCCCAGAAGGCGGTGGACATTCTGCCCGGGGATACACCGGAGCGGCTGCAAAAACGGGTAATGGAGCAGGCGGAGTGGATTCTCCTGCCCCGGGCCGCGGAGCAGGTCT
>OIYG01000792.1_pt1 | contig 27874 bp, 24 predicted proteins | sample 1587861 | NCBI WGS metagenome assembly OIYG01 (sample SAMN03283272) | human gut metagenome | biome: human-associated habitat; material: feces | host: Homo sapiens | place: Peru | collected 2012 | reverse complement strand
GCACGTTGCCGGTTAGAGAACTCTCGAAAGAGAGTTTTTCTTTTTGTCTAGAATAATAAAAGATTGTCCATCATAAGAAGGACAATCAATACGTATTATTAATAGTTCTTTAAATCAAAAATTTCTTCATCTGTTAAATGACGATAATCGCCTATTTCTAATCCCTCTAAGTTTAAATTTTTAAATTGTACTCTTTTTAGATATGTTACCTTACATCCAATAAATTTAAACATTCTCTTTACTTGATGAAACTTTCCTTCAGAAATTGTTAAATAAGCTTTAGTATCACCCAATATTTCTAATTTTGATGGCTTAGTAACAAAATCCCCTAAATCTATTGGATTTGAAAAAATCTCTTGTGCATCATCCCTTATCTTATTATCAACTTCGACATAATATTTTTTATCCACATGATTTTCTGGACTTAACAAGTCATGATTTAACTTGCCATCATTTGTAATCAAAATTAGTCCTTCAGTATCTTTATCAAGTCTACCAACTGGAACTAAATCTTTACGTTTAGATTTAATTATATCCATAATAGTTTCTTGTTTTTTATCTTCAGTAGCACTCAAATAGCCTGCTGGTTTATTTAAAATAATATATTCATATTCAATATAATTAATTACTTTGTCATTTACTGTAATTTCATCATTTAAATTTACTTTATAGTCACTTTTCTTAATAACAATTCCATTTACTTTGATATGGCCTTTTTTAATGAGCTCTTTAACTGAAGACCTTGTTCCAACATTCATATCACTTAAATATTTATCTAGTCTCATCGTTTAATCCAACCTTTGTCTATTTTATTCTTTAACACTCCGTTTTTTGCCTTAGCAAATCCAAGAGGACAATCATCTACACATACCAATACCATTCCATTTAAATTGGAATTAGTTTCAATTGTTTCTCCTTTTAAGTATTTTTCCACCAGATTATCACTTGATTTTAAATTTAATACATTATTATATTCTTTAATTTTTAAATTCATAGCAAGTTGTTGCGAAGGTTCAAAACCATATTTTGTCTCTTTTCCTAAAAGCAATCCTGATCTCAATACTCGAATCCCTTTAGTATTTATAGGCTTTAAAAAGTATATGTAATCATTAATTTTTTCAAATATACCATCATAGAATCTTTTATTCAATTCATTTATAAAAGATATATCTGTTTTTGCCGTCACCCGTGATTCACATTTATGAGAATTACCATCTTTTTGTAACAAGCATACATAATGACCTTCACCTTTAATTCTATGTGGAAATAGTTTTACCCCATAACCATCATTTGCATCTTTAAAACCGTCATATTTTTCAATAGGCAACAACTTTATATTTGAATTATTATCTAATGCGTATTGAATTATCTCTTCATCTTCTCTTACATCAAAGGTACAAGTTGAATATACTAACTTGCCACCATCTTTTAACATATTAATGCAAGCTTGTATCAAACGTCTTTGTATAGGTGAAAAGTATTCACTATCTCTCTCTTTCCACGATTCAATTAAAGCCTTATCTTTTCTAAACATTCCTTCTCCAGAACAAGGAGCATCCAATAGAATCTTGTCAAAATATTTTGGAAAATATTCTTCTAATTCAATAATATCTTTCGCAATAACATAATAATTAGAAAAACCAGCTCTTTCTATATTTCTTAATAACGCATTAGCTCTAGAAATTGAAATATCATTAGAAACCAACAATCCAGTATTATTTAACTTATCTAACAATTTAAGACTTTTGCCACCGGGAGCAGCACACGCGTCTAAAACTATATCTCCTTCTTCAATCGGCAAAACTTCGGCAGGCAACATCGCACTAGCTTCTTGTAAATAATACAAACCTGCATAATAATATGGATGCTTGGAAATACTCAAATCATCAAAATAAAAACCATCCTTACACCAAGGAACTTGTTCTAAATTATATGGAAAGATTTCTTTAAATCTATCAACAGAAATTTTACTGGTATTAACTCTCAAACTATGGATTTGAGGACTATCAAAACACGCTAAATAATCATCATATTCATCTTTTAACAGCGATTTCATCGCATTTAAATACTTATCCGGTAACATAAAAACATTTTAACATTACAAGTGCTATAATTGAGTACATGTTAAGTAAAAGTGAAAAAGAAACTATCGATCTAGGATATAAGATCGGCAAAAAATTGGAAAAAGGAATGTGCATTACTTTAGTTGGTGATTTAGCTGGAGGCAAGACTACCTTTACAAAAGGTATTGGTAAAGCACTTAATATAAAGGAGGTTATAAATTCACCAACATTCACTATTTTAAAAATCTATGACGGTGATCTTAAACTATATCATATTGATGCCTATAGACTAGAAGGTTGCGAATATGATTTGGGTCTTGATGAATATCTTGACGAAGGAGTTATGATTGTCGAATGGCCTGTTTATTATCAAGATTACTTACCAAATGAATACTTAGAAATATCTTTTAAATATATTGATGATAATACTAGAGAAATTACTCTTAACCCAATTGGTGAAAAATATAAGGAGCTAGTTAAAGAATGTTAACACTATGTATTGATACAGCATATAAATATTTAACTCTTGTCCTAATGGAAGACGACAAGATCATCGATTCAATCTCTTTTGAATGCTTTAAAAGGCAATCGGAAGAAGTATTTGTTTACTTAGACAAATTATTCAATGAATCAAAAGTTGATAAGAAAGATATAGATGCAATATGCATCACGAAAGGTCCTGGTTCTTATACAGGTGTTAGAATTGCAATGACCATCGCAAAAGTTTTATGTCAAGTAAAAGGAATTAAATTATATACAATTTCAACATTAAGACTATACGCTGGTAACCATGAAAAAACAATGGTGATTATGGATGCCAGAGCAAACAGAGCGTATGTAGGCGTATACGATAAGGAAAATTGTTTATTAGAAGATTGTGCAATGGAACTTAAGGATATCGACACAAAAGATTACAATGTTGTCTTAGATGGTGCCCTTATTGGCAAAGAAGACGTTGCACCAAATATTCCAGAGTGTTTCCTAGCTTGCAAGAATTTATTTGAAGAAGTTGAAAATATCAACCATTTAGCTCCTGAATACTTAAAAGAAAGTACAGCATATTACAGATGACCTTTGAGCAACTAGATATCAAAGATCTTGATGAAGTTATCAAGATTGAAAATGAAGTATTTTCAGACCCATGGCCTTATAAATATTTTAAAGAAGACCTAGATAATGAAAATTCTATTTATTATGCATTAAAAGATGAAGACAAAATCATTGGCTACGCTGGACTTTGGTTCATGTTTGAAAATTGCGATTTAGTAAATATTGCGATAAACAAAACATATCAAGGACAAGGCTTAGGAGAAAAACTATTAAAGTTAGTTATTAGAGAGGCTATTTTAAAAGAATGTGAATTTATGCATCTTGAAGTGCGTACAACTAATACAAAAGCCTATAATCTCTATAAAAAACTAGGTTTTATCGAAACAAGAACAAGAAAAGACTATTATGGCGAAGGCCAGGATTGTCTTGATATGGTGAAAGGATTGTTAGGATTAAATGAAGAAGATTTTAGCGATTGAAAGCAGTTGTGATGAAACAGCTTGCGCGATAATTGATGAAGAATTAAATATATTGAGTAGTGTGGTAACTAGTCAAATTGATGTTCATGCTCGTTTTGGCGGTGTAATCCCTGAAGTTGCTTCTAGAATGCATGTTGAACAAATTTCAACAATAGTAGACGAAGCACTTAAACAAGCAAATGAAAAAGTAGAAGACATGGACGCAATAGCATACACAATGGGACCGGGTTTAATTGGTTCCTTACATGTAGGCGGTATTGCTGCCAAAACATTAGCATTCTTCTACGACAAACCTTTAATTGGTGTGCACCACCTAAAAGGTCACATTTTTATTAACGAATTACTACAACCATTAAAATATCCTTTGATGGCTCTTGTAGTAAGTGGCGGTCATACTGAACTAGTTTACATCGAAAATGAAAATAGTTTTAAGATTGTTGGTACAACATTAGATGATGCGGTAGGCGAATCATATGATAAAGTAGCTAGAGTTTTAGGACTTGAATATCCAGGTGGACCTAAAATCGACAAACTCGCAAAAGAAGGCAAGAAGAATTACACCCTACCTAAACCTAAAGTTGATGTTCTAAACTTCTCATTCTCAGGTTTAAAGAACGCTTCTTTACAACTTGTAAATAGACTTGAAAGAAATGGTGAAGAACTAAACAAGGCTGATTTAGCATATGCCTTCCAAGAAACAGCCCTAAATTGTTTAATAGACAAGACTATTAAAGCACTTGAAGAATATCCTTGTGAGATGTTTGTAATTGCCGGTGGTGTAGCATGTAACTCTAGACTTAGAGAACTTGTTACCGAAAAAGTTAAAGGTGTAGAAGTTATCCTTCCACCACTTAAATATTGTACAGACAACGCAACAATGATCGGTGTAGCTGCATGGCATTATTATCATAACCAAAAGTTTGTACCACTTGATACAGCATCTAAACCTTCAATGTCAATTGAGGATTAGAATATGAAAACTTATTTTCCAATAGACTATAAATCAGATATGACCTTATATGAAACCCAAGAGGCCATATCTTTAATTAAGAAGACATTTCAAAAACATTTAAGCGATGCACTTCACTTAAAAAGAGTCAGCGCACCATTGTTTGTTGAAAGTGATTCGGGATTAAATGATGATTTAAACGGAGTAGAAAGAGCAGTAAGCTTCGATATTCCTTACGCACACAAAGATGCCAGTGTAGTTCATTCTCTTGCTAAATGGAAACGTATGGCTTTATATAACTATGATTTCTATATGGGTAAGGGTTTATATACCGATATGAACGCCATCAGAAGAGATGAAGCATTAGACAATCTTCATTCAATTTATGTAGACCAATGGGATTGGGAAAAGATTATTGATAAGAAAGACAGAAATCTAGAAACATTAAAGAAAACTGTTAATAATATTCATAAATGTATCCTTGCTACTTTAGCTACATTAAAAATTAAATATCCTAGTATCAAGGTTCATTTGCCTGAAAATTTATACTTTATCACTAGTCAAGAACTACTTGATATGTATCCAAATTTAAGTTCTAAGGAACGCGAATATGAAATCACTAAGGAACATAAGGCGGTATTTATAATTGGTATTGGTGATAAATTAAGCAATGGCCAAGCACATGATGGCAGAGCTCCTGACTATGATGATTGGAAACTTAATGGAGATTTAATTTATTATCATGAAGTCTTAGACTGTGCTCTTGAAATATCTTCAATGGGCATAAGAGTTGATGCTGATTCGCTTATTTATCAACTAGAAACATCTAATCATACCGATAGAATGCGTTATAGATATCATCAAATGATACTTAATAATGAGTTGCCGTACACAATAGGTGGTGGTATCGGACAAAGTAGACTTTGTATGTTACTTATGGGCAAGGCACATATCGGCGAAGTTCAATCTTCTTTATGGGATGAATATACACTTAAATTAGCTAAAGAAAATGGGATTATTATTTTATAAGTTAATAAAAATAAAATATTCACAAATATGTTCTTTTAACATATAATAGTTAGAGAAGAGAAGGTATTAAAGAAGATGAAAAAAACTCCAAACGCTACTTTGAGAAGATATCCTATTTATCTTAAAGCTTTAAGAAAAATTAAAGAAGAAGGTAAAGACAAGATTATGTCTTCTGAGTTGGCAGAATATGTCAACATTAAATCAACAACTATTAGAAGAGACTTCTCTTTAATCGGTTGTTTAGGTAAACAAGGTTATGGTTACAATGTACAAGAATTAATCGACATCTTCGCAGAAGAACTTGGCGTTAATTATGATGAAAAGATTGTACTTGTAGGATGTGGTAACCTAGGTAAAGCCCTACTTAACTATAATAAGTGGGCAGATGTAGTTGGTGAAATCGTTTGTGCATTTGATAAAAATCCAGAAAAATGCAAGGTTAAGATTCCTGTTTACAACATTAATGAAATTAAAGAAAAAAGACCGGAAGGCTGTCGTATTGCGATACTTTGTATCTCAGAAGATGTACAGAATACAATCGATTTACTAGCCGAAGCTAGTATTAAGGGTATTGTAGATTTTACACATGTTCACTACAATACACCAAATGGCGTTATCATTAGAAGCGTCGATGTTGTTTCAATGATTCAAGAGTTAGTCTTTGAAACAAATGCAGAAAATAAATAGGGGAAAGAGATTATGTTAGATTACTATACAATTAGAGAATTATATGAAATTTCAAACTCACCAAATCATATTGAAAGAGATCAAATTGAATATGTTGAACTTGATGGTTGGGTGAGGACAAATAGAGACTCAGGTCAAATTGGCTTTATTGAACTAAACGATGGTACTTATTTTAAGAATGCTCAAATCGTTTATCATGATGATTTAGACAACTATAATGAAGTAAGTAAGATGCTTACAGGAACAAGTATTAAAGTTACAGGCAAATATATTTACACTCCTGACAATAAGCAACCTTTTGAACTAGTAGCAACTTGCATTGAAATTCTTGGTAAGTGTGATGATACTTACATCCTACAAAAGAAAAGACATAGTTTTGAGTTCTTAAGAGAATATCCTCATTTAAGACCTCGTACAAATACATTCTCAGCTGTATTCAGACTTAGAAGTGTCCTTTCAATGGCAATCCACGAATTCTTCCAAAACCAAGGTTTCGTTTATGTTCATGCACCAATTATTACAGGTAACGATGCTGAGGGCGCTGGTGAAGTATTCACAGCTACAACAAGAGATGATGGCAAGTATGATGAAGACTTCTTTGGCAAGCATGCATCTTTAACAGTATCAGGCCAATTACATGTAGAAGCATTCGCGATGGCATTTAGAGATGTTTATACTTTCGGCCCTACATTTAGAGCTGAAAATTCAAACACAAAGACTCATGCTTCTGAATTCTGGATGATTGAACCAGAAATTGCTTTTGCAGACTTAGAAGATAACATGGACTTAATCGAAGATATGATTAAGTACTGCATTGATTATTGTATGGAAAATGCACCTGAAGAAATGAAGTTCTTCAACACAATGATTGATAAGACTTTATTCGATCGTTTAAATCATGTTAGAAATTCTGAATTCAGAAGAATGACTTACACAGAAGCTGTTGATATCTTATTAAAGGCTCCTGTTAAGTTTGAAAATAAAGTTGAATGGGGCATTGATTTAAATACTGAACATGAAAGATATTTATGTGAACAAGTGGTTAAGGGTCCAGTATTCTTAACTGACTATCCAAAGGATATCAAGGCCTTCTACATGCGTGCTAATGATGATGGCAAAACTGTTGCAGCTTGTGACTTGTTGGTACCTCATGTAGGTGAACTTGTTGGTGGTTCACAAAGAGAAGAACGTTTAGAATTACTAGAAAAGAGAATAGATGAACTACATATGGATAAGTCTACTCTTGATTGGTATTTAGACCTAAGAAGATATGGTGGTTGTAAGCATGCAGGTTTCGGCTTAGGTTTTGAACGTATGATGATGTATCTAAGTGGTATGGAAAATATCAGAGATGTGCTTCCTTATCCTAGAACTCCAAAGAACTTAATTTATTAATATGTTAATCACAATCAATTCTGGCACCGTTTATTTCGGTGCCAATGATGTATTTGAGGACATCGACTTTGTCATAAATGAAAATGAAAAGATTGCCCTTGTCGGCCGTAATGGCTGTGGTAAGACAACTTTGTTAAAAGTTCTTACAGGAGAGGTCACTCTAAGTAAGGGCAATCTTATTAAGCCTAACAAACTAAAGGTAGGTTATCTTAACCAGAACTCACTTATCGATTGTCATAATATCGTAAGGGATGAAATGCTTACCGTATTTAAGCCTCTTTTAGATATGGAAGAGGAATTGAACAATTTATCGGAAAAACTTAAGACTGATCATTCTGATAAGCTAATCAATGAATATAGTAAGTTGGAAGAAGAATTTAAGTCTAAGGGTGGTTATACTTACAATTCTGAAATGGAAACTATTCTATTTGGTTTTGGCTTCCATAAAGAAGATTTAGACAAAAATATTTCTTCTTTCTCAGGTGGCGAAAAGACTAAGTTAGCATTCGCAAAGTTACTTTTAAGTAAACCTGATTTACTTTTACTAGATGAACCTACTAACCATTTAGATTTATCTACGATTGAATGGTTGGAAAACTATTTAAGTAAATATAAAAAGGCAATTATCCTAGTATCCCATGACCGTATTTTTTTAGATAAGATTGTTAATTCGGTTTATGAACTAGAATATGGTCATCTTAAGAAATATGCAGGCAATTATTCTAAATATGTTGAACAGAAAAAGGCTGACTATTTAAAAGATTCAAAGGCCTATGATCGCCAACAAAAGGAAATCAAAAGATTAGAAGAACTAATTGAGAAGTTCCGTTATAAGAAAAATAAGGCTGCTTTTGCCCAAAGTAAGATTAAATATCTAGACCGTATGGATAAACTGGAAGATCCAAAGAAGGCTGATACTAAAGCTTTTAAAGCATCTTTTAAATGTGCTGTTAAGGGTGGCAAGAGTGTTTTGAATATGGATCACTTTAAAGTTGGTTATGATAAACCTTTATTTGAAGTAACCCATGAAATCTTAAGAGGACAGAGAATTTGTGTGATGGGTGATAATGGTTGTGGCAAATCAACTTTGCTAAAGACTATTGTTGGTCAAGTACCTCCACTTGGCGGTTATATGTTGCTAGGCCATCAAATTGAGATAGGTTATTTTGATCAAAATATCGCTGCTTACAAGAATGGCAATACCGTCTTAGAAGAATTATGGAATGAATATCCTGAAAAGGATATGTATGAGATTAGAAGTACCTTGGGTGCTTTCTTATTTTCTAGTGATGAAGTGTTTAAAGAGGTTTCGGTTTTATCAGGTGGTGAAAAAGTTCGTTTGGCTTTAGCTAAGCTTATGTTAAAGAACGTGAATTTCTTAATTCTTGATGAACCTACAAATAACCTAGATATTATTTCAAAGGAAGCATTGGAAACAGCGTTAAATAATTATGATGGCACAATTTTATTTGTATCACATGACCGTTATTTCATTAAACAAGTAGCTACTTCTTGTCTTGTGGTGGAAGGTGATAAGCTGGTTTATTATCCTGATGGTTATAAGGATTATATTGATGCTAAAGTCGAGCCCGCTACTAAGGATAGCCAACCTAAGGAAAAGGTTGATTTAAAGGTGGTGAAGGCTCGTCCTAAATATAATCTAAGAAAACTTGAAGAAGAGATTAGTGAACTTGAAAATCTATTGGAAGAAAAAAGAAACTTAAGATATGAACCTGAATATTATCAAGATTCTAGGAAGATGCAAGAATTGGATGAAGAAATTGATGATATTCATAATAAGATTCATGCAGCTGAAGAAAAGTGGGAGATTGCCATGGAAGAAAGTGAGAATCATTAATGTTTAATAATAAGTCTAATTTTGATCATTTGTATCATTTGGCATTAGATGAAAAAGAAAAGAAGTCTTTGTTTATTAAAGTACTTGTAATTTCAATCATCTTTTTATCATTAATAATCTTTAATGGCTTTAATCGTTTCTATGGCATGATGATAAATAGAATGTTGATGTTTGTCTATATCTTACAAATCGTCGACTTATTATCTATTTATTCAGGCCTTTATACCTTATTTTTCTATAATAAATACTTAACTGATAGAGATATTAATAAGTCTCTTAATAAGTTTCCTACTTATACAAATTTATTAATGATTTTAAATTCTATTAGTATTGTTTTAGGAATTGCTTATGTGGTTAGAGAAGGTTTCCATAATGACATAATAGAATTTATCTTTTTCTTGATAATCAATATCTTAATGATTGTATTGAATTTCTATTTTAAGAAGACTATCGATAATGTTTACGTAGAAAAGAATAAGGAAGAGGAGTGATTATGCTAGATAGAAAATATGCAGATTTAGCTGCCAATAAGGCTATTGAACTGTTGAATATTGATTCACCAAGTGGTTTCACAGAAAAGATTGCGGATAAGGTAATTGATGATTTTACTAAGCTAGGTTATGTTTGTGAGAAGTCTAATAAGGGCAATATTTTAGTTACAGTTTCGAGCCCAGATTCGAGCCCGTCAAACGATGCCATCTTATTTGAGGCTCATGGTGATACTCTAGGCGCTATGGTTAAACAAATCAAGTCTAATGGTAGATTGTTAGTATCTCCTTTAGGCGGTTTAGTAGCTTCTAATGTAGAAACTGAGAACGTTAGAGTTTATACAAGGGATAATAAGATTTATGAGGGTACTTTCCAATTAGCTAATGCTTCTAGTCATGTTAATCGTGAATTAAATACTAAAGAGAGAACTTTTGACACAGTAGAAATCGTCTTGGATGAAAAAGTTAATAGTAAAGAAGATGTTAAGAAACTCGGCATCAGCGTAGGTGATTTTGCCTGTGTTGAACCAAGGGCTCATATTACAAGTAGTGGCTATATTAAATCTAGATTCTTAGATGATAAGTTGTCTGTGGCTACTTTATATGCCTATGCTTCATATTTAAAGGAAAACAATATCAAGTTAGATAAAAAAGTTTATTTCTTGATTACTGTTTATGAAGAAGTGGGCCATGGTGGTTCTTATATTCCAAGAGATGTTACTGAAGCAATATCAGTTGATATGGGTTGTGTAGGCGATGGATTAGAATGCACTGAAACACAAGTTTCCATTTGTGCCAAAGACTCAGGCGGTCCATATGATAAGACTATCGTTGATAAACTAGTTAAGGCGGCTATTAAAGAGGGTGCTGATTATGCCATTGATGTTTATCCATATTATGGTTCAGATGTAGAGGTTACCTTAAAGGCAGGATACGATGTTAAACATGGCTTGATTGGGCCTGGTGTCTATGCTTCTCATGGTTATGAAAGAAGCCATGTTGATGGTGTATATAATACTTTAAAAGTTTTAAAAGCTTACCTAGAAGACTGTTAGAAATAACAGTTTTTTAGTATATTGAATTTAGGAGGCAACTTTATGAAAAAGGTAATTATTCAACTCGATAAAAGTACACTATTGATTAAAAGAGGCGATGCTTTTAAGCTTAATCTTTCACACAATGATTTATATGAAGTGAAGGAAGAAAATGATTCATTGATAATCAAAGAAACTAAGAAAAGCATTTTTAAGAAAGCTAGAGTAGAACTTATTGTTAATAATAAACTTGATTCTTTAGATGTTATATGTACAAATGATATCGAATTAGAGGACATTGAAGTTGTTCAATTAAATATCAAAGGTGATACGAATGATGTTAAATTAAATAATGTTACTTCTATTATTTCAAATATCAGTACTACTTTAGGTGATGTCTATATTAAGAATTCCAAAATAGAACAGCTAACCGTTAATAGCGATGAGGGTGATTTGTTAATTAATATCAAAGGCAATGAAGAAGATTATCATATCGAATGTGCTGGTATGGGTGATAGAAAGTTTGCTCATAATTTCTTAAAACTGAATAGTGATGGGAACATTGATTATACTTTTGAATTATAATAATCATTAGGAGAAAATTTTATGTTAAATAGTTTTTTAAAATCAAGAATCAAAGATGGAAAAAGACTAGTAAAGGAATTATCTAATTCTTATGATTATGTAAGTATCTTAGGAAATTACATCAAGACAAAAAGAATTATGGTAAGTACTAGTACTTCTTCTATTGATGATTTAGACAATGAATGTGGCTTTGTCATCAAAGTCTATAAGGATGGCCATTACAGTGAATATTCTTGTGATGATATTAAGGGATTAAAGGCGGATACAGTGATTAATTCAATCGAATTAAAGAGTCCTTATTTTGCCCATATCAAGATGTTGAGTGAAGAGAAACATGAGGAGTCTTATTTAAGAGAAGATGAAAAGCCTTTAAGCGATAAGGAGATTTTTGATCGTTTATCTAAATTAAAGAAGAAGACACATGATACTGATTCAAGAATTATCAATGTGACTACTGCTTTTGTGAAAAGAGAAACTTCTAAGATTTTCATTTCTAACAACAAGTGTCTTGATCAAAAATATGATTGGTGTAATGCGATGTTAAGTGTGGTTACTAGAGTTGATAACAACATTCAAGAAAACTATACTTGTGGTACTAATACTAATTCATTAGATGCCCTAGAAGAACTTTTTAGTTTAAGTGAAGAATGCACCGATATTGCCTTAAGACTATTAAATGCTAAGACAATTACACCAGGTACTTATGAAATCATTACTGATTCATCTATTTCAGGTTTGATTGCCCATGAAGCCTTCGGCCATGGTGTAGAGATGGATATGTTTGTAAAGAACAGAGCTAAGGCTAAGGACTTTGTAGGTAAAAGAGTAGCCAGTGATCTTGTGAATATGTATGATGGTGCCGCTTCTTGTGTGAGTGCTGCTTCATATTTCTTTGATGATGATGGCGTAGAAGCTAAGTCTACTTGCATTATTAAAGATGGTATCTTACAAACTGGTATTTCTGATTGCTTATCGGCTATGGAACTAAACACAGAGCCTACTGGTAACGGTAGAAGAGAATCTTATAAGCGTAAGGTTTATACAAGAATGACTAATACCTTCTTTGAAAAGGGTGATAGTAATCTAGAGACAATGATTAAGTCAGTTAAGCATGGCTATTATTTGTGTCAGACAAATAATGGTATGGAAGATCCAAAGAACTGGCAAATCCAATGTACTGCATCATATGGCCTTGAAATCAAGGATGGTAAGTTTACAGGTGAGATAGTAGCTCCTGTTGTAATTTCTGGATATGTCGTTGATTTATTGAGTTCTATTTCAATGGTTTCAAATGAAAGAAAAGTTATAGGTGCAGGCATGTGTGGCAAGGGCCATAAGGAATGGGTTTTTGTCTCAGATGGTGGTCCATGTTTAAAGGCGGAGGCTAAGTTATCATGATGAATGAAAAAGATATTGTAGAAGTATTAAAAGCTAATGAGAAGATAGCTGATTATGAAATTATCATAAGCAATAAAGAGTCTAGCGAATTGTTCTTTGTCTTGAAGAAACTTGAATTAAATAGAGCTACTAATACCGAAAATATCAGCATTAATGTTTATGTTGATTTAAAGGGTAAAAGAGGTAAGAGCACTGTTTTATTGACCAGTGCTGACAACAAGAAGACTTTAAATAAGAAACTTAATGCGGCTGTTTTAAAGGCTAAGAAGGCTTTAAATGCTTATTATCCTCTAGCTTGCAATCAAAAGGAAGTTTGTAAGACTTTGAATAAGGATTTCGATTTGAATAAGGTTGCTAATAAGGTTGCTGCTGCGATTCTTAAGGCTGATAACTATGAAGACGGTTATATCAATTCAACTGAAATCTTTGTGTCAAAGACTAGTACTTTGTTTATTAATTCAAAGGGTGTTAGACAATATAGTGAAAGAACAAATATTGAGTTTGAGATTATTCCTTCTTGGCGAAATGAAAACGATGAATTTGAATTATATAAGTATTATGAGTCTAATAAGTTAAATGAAAAGGAAATTACTGAGGAAGTTAATAATTGGCTATTACTAGCAAGGGATAGAAGTGTAGCCGTAAAACCTTCTAATTTAGATAAAAATATTCCAATTCTTTTGCAGGGTGAGATGAATGATTTAATCGTTGGAACAATTGAAAGTAATTCTGATTATATGTCATCTTATTTACATACTAATCATTTTAATGTTGGTGATGAAATAGCTTCTAAATTTGATTTAACTTTAAAGGCTAATATTGATGGCTGTTTTAAATCTTCATATTTCGATCATAACGGTGTTGCCCTAAGTTCTAAGAAACTTATTAAAGATGGTAAATTAGTTGATAATTATGGTGATATTCGTTTTGGCCATTACTTGAATGTTAAGAAGATTAGTGGTGTTTATAATGTAGCTGAAATTTCTAATTATGATACTTATGATTATTTAAACAAGCCACATATCATCATTGAACACTTCTCTTCTCCTCAAATGGAAGATAGTTCTGGTTACTTTGGTGGTGAGGTAAGGCTTGCAAGATATTTTGATGGAGAGAAGTATATACCACTAACTTCATTTACGGTATCTGGTAATATTTATAAGTCTCTTAAGAATATAAAGTTCTCAAGTGAAGTTACAACTACAGGATTATATAAGGGTCCAAAGTACTTTATCTTCAATGATTTAGATATCTCATAAAAACAGGTTAACAACCTGTTTTTATTATGCTAACATTGTGATTATGAAACAGTTTAAATATTCTTTGATTCTATTATTTATTGCGTTTATTTGGGGGATAGCATTCTCTTTTCAAAGTCTAGGAGGAGAAGCACTTGGTACTTTCACTTTCTATTCTTTTAGAAGCTATTGCTCAGTAGTGATGATGTTTATTTTGTTAGCTTTTAAGAAAGATAAGAAAATTCTTGAAAATACTTTTTCAATCAAGATAGGTATAGCTGGGGGAGTTATTACATGTATTGCCTACTTGGTTCAACAAGAAGCACTACGTTATACTACAGCAGCTAATTCTAGTTTTATTACTTCTACTTATGTAGCTCTTGTGCCAGTCTTGGCAATCTTTCTTGGCAAGAAAACTAATTTAAAGACTTGGATTTGTGTCTTATTTGAATTTGTAGGTTTATATTTCTTATGTATCAAAGGGGACTTTGCGATTAATAAGGGTGATTTGATGACTATGATATGTTCGTTCTTGTTTGCGGTACATATCTTACTTATCGATGGCGGCAGTGACAAGTTAGATAGTATTGTCTTCTGTACAACACAATATATCGTTTGTGCTATTATGTCTTCTATTCTAATGTTTATGTTTGAGATGCCTGTTGATTTCAGTGCTGTTAAGGCATCTTTGGTTCCAATTATCTTTACAGGATGTATCAGTTCAAGCATTTGTATTACTTTACAGGTTGAATGTCAAAAACATATCAATCCAACAGTTGCATCATTAATTCTTTGTTTAGAGAGTGTCTTTGGTGCCTTAGGTGGTTGGCTAATTCTTCATGAAAGTCTTAGTTCTAGGGAATTATTTGGCTGTGCGATTATCTTTTTAGCAATTGTTTTATCGCAAATTGATTTAAAGAAAATCAAAGCGCTTTCACAAATGTAAAAAGTTTTCATAAAAAGTGAAAGAAATGTAAGTGATTTTATTGATAATCAATTTCTTTTACTATAAAATTTGAATTATCAATTATGTAAATAATTGGCAAAGGGAGGAAAACACATGAAAAAGTTATTAATGGTATTATTAGCTGTTCTTATGGCATTCACACTTGTTGCATGTGGTAAGAATAATGGTAATACAGACGATGATGGCGAAGATCAACCAACATTTGATACAAGCGCTGTTGATTTGTCTTCATTAAAACTATCTGACACTAAGAATCTAGTTGTTCCTGAAAGTAGAGAAATCAATACACTAGACTATGTAACTACTGCTTTACAAGAAGATACTCAATTCAACGTTAACTTCGTTGATGGTCTTGTTGAAACAGACAGATTCGGTAACTACGTTGGCGCTATCGCTGAAAGCTGGGATCATAATGAAGATGCTTCAGTATGGACATTCCATTTAAGAAAAGGCGTTAACTGGTCAACAAACTCTGGTGAAATTTACGATGAAGTTAAGGCTCAAGACTTTGTAACAAGTGCAAGACACGTTGCTGAATTCAAGTCTGCTACAGTTCAAAACTTAAGCGTAATTTCAGGTTTAGCTGACTATTCAAAAGATGGTGATTATTCAGATGAAGCTTGGGCTAAGGTTGGCGTTAAGGCATTAGATGACTACACAGTTGAATATACATTAGATACTCCAACTCCTTATTTCTATACTTCAGTAGAATATATGCCTTTCTATCCAATTAATGAAAAGTTCTTGGAATCTATGGGTGATGGTTGTGAATTAGGTAATCCAGATGTTAACACTTGTTCATTTGGTTCATTAACACCAGATTCAATCCTATACTGTGGTGGTTTCGTATTAACTGCTGCTGACTCTAAGTCAAAGACAGTTATTACTAAGAACCAAAACTATTGGGATGCTGAAAACATTAAGTTGGATTCAGTAACTTATATCTATAATGATGGTTCAGATCCATATTCTTCTATTAGAGGTTTTGAACAAAATACTTATGCTAGTGCAAGCTTACCTTCAACAAATCCTGAAGTTTATACAGCTTTAGCTAAGAAGTATGCTGGTTACACTTCTACTACATTACCTAACTCAAGTGCATTCGGTGTAGTATTCAATATGAATCGTCTTACTTTCGATAACACTAACTATGCTACAGATGAAACTGCAAAAGAACATACTAGAGCTGCTATCTTAAACAAGAACTTCCGTTTAGCTATTAAGGCTGCATATGATGTTCCTGCTTATGTAGAAAGCACACAAGCTCCAGAAGTTGCTATGGCTTGTATCAGAAACATCAATAGTGTTTATAACCTAGTTTCTACAAGTGATGGTACTCCTTATGGTAAGTTAATCGAAGAAGCTTATACTGAATTAACTGGTGAAACAGTTAACTTAGCAGATGGTCAATGGCCATGGTTGAGCAAGGAAAAAGCTCTTGCTTACTTAGATGCTGCTGAAGAAGAATTAGGTTTCGAAATTACTGCTGAAAACCCAATTCACTTAGATATGCTAACAATTGAAACTTCAGATAGACTAGTTAAGTCTTCTCTATCTATGAAGCAATCTATCGAAGCAAATACTGATGGTAGAGTTGTTGTTGAACTAGTTATGAGAGATGAAAATACTGTTAAGAATATCGCTTATGTATCTGAAAACTTTGCTGAAGCTGATTTCGATATCTCTACATTCACTGGTTGGGGACCTGACTTCAATGATCCTAAGACATTCTGTGATATCTATTCACCAGTTGAAGGTTACTACATGCATGCTATGGGTCTAACTGATGAAGTTATGGCACCAGATGAATATGGTTCAGATGATGCTATCAAGACTCAAATAGGTTTCGACAAGTATCAAGAATTACTAGATGCTGCTGATGCTATTACTGGTGATCTAGATGCTCGTTACAAAGCATATGCTAAGGCTGATGCTTACTTATTAGCTAACGCTCTATATATCCCAACTACAATGCAAACTGGTACAATGGGTGTTAAGGTAACTCACGTTGTTCCATTCTCAAAGGTTTATAGCTTAGCTACTTGTGAAGATAAGTGGAAGGGCTTAGAACTTCAAGAAGACTTAGTAACTACTGAACAATACGAAACTGCTAAGGCTGCTTGGGAAGCTGGCGAATAATTAAGTCAAAAGACTAAAAAACTAAATATTAAAGTAGGCGGCCTACGCTGCCTACTTTGCCTGTTTAAAAGAATATTGAATAAGGGAGGAAATTTTTAAAATGGGAAAGTATATATTTTCAAGAATAATTAAAGCCATTCTTTCAATATTCGCTGTTACATCCATAGTTATAGGGATGATTTTTACTCTAATACCTAGAGAAAAAATTTTCGACAATGATGAAGGGTATCGTAAATTAAAGGGGGATAACCGTCCTGTCTACGTTTATTCAAAATACGATGAGCTTGGTTATCTAGATTATTTATCACTGCAAGATATGTGTAATGCAAAATCAAATGATGTAAAAGCTTGTCTTGTTAATAACAGCGAAGAGAATCTTAGAGTGATTCAAGAATATGAAAACGATGGTTATACTGTTGAATATCTAAGATCAAAGAAAGCTTATGTATATCATGATTTTACAATCTTAGAATTAATCGGAAACTATTGGTCTAATTTTATTAAGATTGATAATAAGAATGCTGTTCAAGATGCTAAGAATCCAGATCTAGAAAGAAAAGTATATTTTGGTTCTGATTCTAATGGCATGCCTGCTATTAAGTGCTCTGGTTGTGAACATGAATATTTATTATATTTTGGTGATGGATTCCCATTCATTCATCAAAATTGGATTAGCTTAAATTTTGGTAACTCTTATCCAACTAACAAGGGTATTCCAACTGTTAAGGTAATCAACCAAGGACAAGGTGAACAAGTTAAGAGGGAACAAACATTCCCAACTGGTGTAACAATGGAGAGTGCTATTAACCAACATACTTGTACATATAAATCAAATATTGACCATTTGGATGAAAACAAGTTTACTAATCACTATGCAAGTTGCGATTCTTATTATTCATCACCTTCAATGGTTGGTACTTCATTTAAGTTTGGTATGATCTCACTTGTTATTGCTTATGTATTAGCTATTCCATTTGGTATTTTAATGAGTAGAAACAAGGACAAGTTCTTTGATAAGTTAGGTATTGCGTTCATCAATATCGTAATCGCTATGCCATCTCTTGCCCTAATTTTCTTTATAAGAGAAATTGGTGTTAAGTTTGGTTTACCTGATAAGTTCCCAATGCTTGGTTTTAATGATGTAAGATCTTATATTGCGCCAATTATTGTATTGTCTTTAATTTCTATGCCATCTTTAATGATGTGGATTAGACGTTATATGATTGACCAATCTACTAGTGATTATGTTAAGTTTGCTCGTGCAAAGGGTTTATCTCAAAAGGAAATTTTTAATAAGCATATCTTAAAGAATGCTATTATCCCAATTATTAATGGTATCCCTGTAAGTATCGTTGCTTGTATCTCTGGTGCGTTCATTACTGAATCTGCATTCGCTATTCCTGGTATGGGTAAGATGCTTCCTCAAGCTATTCAAAAGTTGAATAATAATATGGTTGTCACACTTGTGTTCATTTTCTCTGCATTAGCTATTTTCTCTGTGCTTGTGGGTGACCTTCTAATGACAGTTGTTGATCCTCGCATCCAACTAGCCGCTAAGAAAGGAAAGAAATAATATGACTGAAGTTAATATTAACGAAATCGATTTAAATGATCCAAAGTTGTTCGAGAAAAAGATTGCTGATGAATCTAGTTCTGAACACATTGCAGCTCCAAAGTATTCTTATTGGGGATCTGTATGGAGAAACTTCTTCCATAACAAGTTAGCTATCGCTTTATTAGCTGTTGTTGTTGTTGTCTTCTTATTTGCGTTTATTCAGCCTATTTTCTCAGGCTATGACACATTGAAGACTCCGAATATCAATAATAGGAATTTACATTATTTAAGACCTTTCCAAAATCCTGATTTCTTCTTAGGATCAGATGATAAGGGTAACAGCTTATGGGACGCCTTGTGGGCAGGCACTAAGAATTCATTATTCTTAGCTGTTATGGCAACATTTATTACTGAATTTTTAGGTGTTGTTGTCGGCATGTTCTGGGGCTTCTCTAAGAAAATTGATGCTGTTATGATTGAGGTTTATAACGTTGTATCAAATATCCCTACAACACTAATCGCCATGATCTTGGTATATGCGTTGGGTGGAGGTATGCAACAATTGATCTTCGCACTATGTATTACTACATGGGTTGGTACCGCTTATTTTATAAGAGTCCAAGTTATGATTATCAGAGATAGAGAATATAATCTTGCTAGTAAGTGCCTAGGTACGCCTACATATAAAATAATTTTAAATAACATCCTTCCTTACCTGGTTTCGGTTATTATTACTAGTGTTTCAAGAGATATTCCATTATTTATCTCAACTGAAGTTGCTCTATCATACATGGGCGTTGGTCTAAGCTATAAATATCCTTCACTTGGTAAGATGATTCAAGAGTATTCACCTTACATGACAAGTGCAGGTTACTTATTCTGGATTCCCGTAGTTACAGCTGCTGTAATTTCTATTTCTTTATATATTGTTGGTCAGTCTCTAGCTGATGCTAGTGACCCTAGAACTCATATGCTGTAGAGGTGAATTATGTCAAAAAATGTAATATTATCTGCTAAAAATATTGAAGTAAAATTCAAGGTTAGAAATAGAGTTCTAACAGCAATTCGTAATGTCTCTCTTGATTTTGAAGAGGGTAAAGTTGTTGCCATCGTTGGTGAATCAGGTAGTGGTAAGTCGGTATTCACTAAGACTTTCACTGGTATGATTGATATGAACGGTGAAGTAAGCAATGGTGAAATTATTTTTGAAGGTAAGAATCTATTAGATAACAAAACAGAAGAAGATTGGTTGAATATCCGTGGTAAAAAGATTGCTACTGTATTCCAAGATCCAATGACTTCTTTAAATCCTGTTAGAACCATCGGTTATCAGATTTCCGAAGTATTAATGAAACACCAAGGTATGTCTAAGGAAGAGGCTAAGAAGGAAGCAATTTCTCTTATGGCTCGTGTAGGTATTCATAATCCTGAACAAAGATATGATGAGTATCCATTCCAATACTCTGGTGGTATGCGTCAAAGAATCGTTATCGCTATTGCCCTTGCTTGCCATCCTAAGATTTTAATTTGTGATGAGCCTACAACTGCACTAGATGTTACTATTCAAGCTCAAATCATTCATTTGATTAAAGACTTGTCTAAGGAATATGGATTCACAACTATCTACATTACACACGACTTAGGTGTTGTTGCTAATGTAGCTGATGTTGTTGCGATTATGTATGCTGGTCAAATCATTGAATATGGTAATGTTGATGAAATCTTCTATAATCCTCAACATCCATATACTTGGGGACTACTTTCATCTTTACCACAATTAAGCGATAAGGGTGATGAATTGTTCGCAATTAGAGGTACACCACCATCATTGTTTGAAGAAATTAAGGGTGATGCTTTTGCACCAAGAAGTGATTATGCACTAGCCATTGACTATATCAAGGAACCTCCTTTCTTTAAGGTTTCTGATACTCACTATGCTAAAACATGGTTATTACATCCAAATGCGCCTAAGGTAGAAAAACCTAAGGCTATCTGTAATCTTCATGAAAAGATTTCAGCATTAACCGCAAAAGGAGGCGTGTATGGCGAACGATAATAAAGAAGTACTATTAGATGTTAAGCATCTAGAAATTACTTTCTATCAAAATAAGAAGCGCTTTAGAGCAGTTAAAGACGCTAACTTCCAAATCTTTAAGGGTGAAACTTTTGCCCTTGTAGGTGAATCTGGAAGTGGCAAGACTACTATTGGTAGATCTATTATTAGATTAAATCCTACTTCAGATGGTGAAATCATCTATAAGGGTAAGAAGATCAATGGTAAGATTTCTAAGGAAGAGGAAAGAGAAGTTGTTAGAAACATTCAAATGATTTTCCAAGATCCTGCAGCTTCATTAAACGAAAGAGCTACAATTGACTACTGTATCTCTGAAGGCTTGTATAACTTCAAATTATTTGAAAACGAAGATGATAGAGAAGCTAAGGTAGATAATGCCTTAAAGTCTGTAGGTTTATTGCCCGAACATAAATCAAGATATCCACATGAATTCTCTGGTGGCCAAAGACAAAGAGTTGGTATTGCTAGAGCAATGATTATGGAACCTGAATTTATTATTGCCGATGAACCTATTTCAGCTCTTGATGTTTCTATTCGTGCTCAAGTATTAAACTTAATGAACAAGTTTAAGGAAGAAAGAGGCTTAACTTATATGTTTATTGCCCATGATCTTTCTGTTGTTCGTTACTTCTCTGATAGAATCGCTGTTATTCATAATGGTCGTATTGTTGAGGTTGCACCAACTGAGGTATTATTCAAGTATCCTTTGCATCCTTATACAATTTCATTGTTACAAGCTGTACCAATGCCTGACCCAATTATTGAAAAGAAAAAGGAACTTGTTATCTATGATGATTCAGGTAGAGACTTGTCTGGTCCTAAGCCTAAGCTTACAGAAATCAGACCTGGTCACTATGTATTCATGAATGATCGTGAAAGACAAGAATATGAAGTTAAGCTTCAAGCTATGGAAAAAGAGGCTAATGCCTAAGCTTTGTGCTATCATTATTAAGTAAGGAGAATCTTTATGAGTTTTACTGAAAAAATAAGAGATTTTATAGCTCCAGCTGAAGAAGAAAATGAACTAGAACTTACTGAAGAGGAAGCAAATGTTTTAAGTACTTACGAGAAACCCAAGGATGCTACTGTTAGTAAGATTAATTCATCTGCAAATATTGTGTTGTTTGAACCAAGAAATTTTGATGAGGCTGAGGAAATTGGTAGACACATCAAAAACCATAGAGCTTGTTGTATCAATCTACATAAGATGCCACTTGAATATCGTCAAAGAATTATTGATTTCTTAAGCGGTGTTGTTTATGGTGTTGATGGTTCAATCAAAAAAGTCGGCGAGAACGTAATTCTTTGTTCACCAAAGAACTTAGGTGTTGCTGGCGACATTAATTTAAATTCACAAGACTAAGATTAAGACATGCTTAAATAGGAAATATCAAAGAGAGTCAGTAGGGGTGGAAGCTGACATAGGAACTATTTAAGATATCACTTATGAGTTGTAACTAGATTAAAATAGTTACCGTTATTCGCGTTAAGAATTAAGTTAGAAGTAAAGGTGGTACCGCGCATATTGCGCCCTTTGGTATCACCTTTTTTATTTAAAAAAGGAGTTTACATATGGATTATAAAGATACGCTACATATGCCTAATACTGGTTTTGAAATGAGGGGTAACCTTGCTAATAAGGAACCAGGTATCTTAGACAAGTGGCAAAAACAAGATTACTATAAGAGAATCTTAGAAAAGAATGAAGGCAATAAGCCATTTATCTTACACGATGGCCCACCTTATGCTAATGGCAATTTGCATGCTGGTACTGCCATGAATAGAACTATCAAGGATATCATTGTTAGATCTAAGGCTATGGCTGGTTACTATACACCATTTTTCCCTGGTTGGGATACTCATGGTTTACCAATTGAGAATGCTATTCAAAAGTTAGGTGTTAATAGAAAAGAAGTTACTGCTAAGGAATTTAGAGAAAAGTGTGAAGAATACGCTCATCAACAAATTGCTGGTCAAATGGCTACTGAAAAAAGACTTGGTCAGGTAGCTGATTATGAGCATCCTTATATCACTTTAAATAAAGAATTTGAGGCAAGACAAGTAAGATCTTTTGCAAAGATGGCTCTTGATGGTATGATTTTCCAAGGCTTAAAGCCAATTTATTGGTCACCTTGGCAAGAAACAGCTATCGCTGATAGTGAAATTGTTTATTTCGATAAGAAAGATACTTCAATCTTTGTTGCCTTTGATGTATTAGATGGTAAGGGTGTTCTTGATGGAGATGAAAGGTTTGTAATTTGGACAACTACTCCTTGGACTATTCCTTCAAACTTAGCTATCTGTTTAAATGATTATTTAGACTATTGTGTAGTTAATACCGAAAAGGGCAAATTGATTTTCCTTGAATCTAAGATTGATGAATTACTTCCTAAGTTTGGTTTAACTAATTTAGGTGTTTTAAAACATTTTAAGGGAAGAGATTTAGAATATGTTACAGTTAAACATCCTTTCTATCCTGAAAGACCTTCTGTTGTTATCTTAGGAAGCCATGTATCTGATGAAGATGGTACAGGTTGTGTTCATACAGCACCAGGACTTGGTACTGATGACTTTATCGTTGGTAAGAAGTATGGTATTGAACCATTCTCTCCAGTTGATGACAAGGGCTGTTTAACAATTGAAGCAGGCGAAGATTTAGTTGGCAAGTTTGTAGTAGGTGATGAGCCAGATGGTGCTAATGTTGCTGTTATTAAGAAATTAGCTGCTTGTGGTGCTCTTTTAGGTAAAGAAAAGATTACCCACTCATATCCTCATGATGATCGTTTAAAGAAGCCTGTTATCTTTAGATCAACAGTACAATGGTTTGCGTCTATTGATAAGGTTAAGCCTCAGTTATTAGAAGCTATTAAGAAGGTTAAGTGGTGTAACTCGTTTGGTGAAGTTAGACTTACTAATATGATTGCTTCAAGAAAAGATTGGTGTATTTCAAGACAAAGACTATGGGGTGTTCCAATTCCTATTATCTATACAGAAGATAAGAAGCCTATTATTGAAAAAGAAGTATTCGATCATATCGCAGACTTATTTGAAGAATATGGTTCAAATGTTTGGTTTGAAAGAGAAGCTAAGGACTTATTACCTGAAGGCTACAACAATCCTGCATCTCCTAATGGTATCTATACAAAGGAAAAAGATATCATGGACGTATGGTTTGATTCAGGTTCATCTTGGAATGAACTAATTGCTAGAGGCTATGATTATCCATGTGACTTATACTTTGAAGGTTCTGACCAATATCGTGGTTGGTTTAATTCTTCTCTTATCGTATCAGTAGCTGTTAATGGTACTGCTCCATATAAGTCTGTATTGTCTCATGGTTATGTATGTGACTCTAAGGGTGAAGCAATGCACAAGTCTGTTGGTAATGTTGTTAATCCACTAGATATCATCAACAAGTATGGTGCTGATATCTTTAGACTATGGGCAGCAAGTGAAGACTTTAAGGCTGATATGAGAATTGGTGATTCTAACTTGAAACAAGTTTCTGACCAATATCGTAAGATTAGAAATACCTTTAGATTCTTATTAGGTGTTACAAGTGACTTCGATGGTAACTTAGTAGCTTATGAGAATTTAGAGCCAATTGATAAGTATATGTTAATTTCATTAAATGATATGTTAGTTAAAGTTAAGAATGCTTATGATAACTATGATTTCGTACAAGCAACAAATACAATGACTAATTTCATGACTAATGAATTATCATCTTACTATTGTGACTATGCTAAGGATATCTTATATTGTGATGAGGGTGAAAGAAGAAGACAAGTTCAATCTGTTCTTTATCAAGCAATCGATGTTCTAGTTAAACTATGGAGTCCAGTGTTGGTATTTACAACTGAGGAAGTATATAGTTTCTTTAAGTCAAATGAAGATAGTGTACACTATACTCATTTCCCTAAGGAACAAACTTATCCAAATTCTGATGAAGTAAAGGCTGACTTCGCTAAGCTTCATGTGTTAAGGGATGCTGTTCTAAAGGCACTAGAAGAAGCAAGACAAAATAAGACTATTGGTAAGTCTTTGGAAGCTCATGTAACTTTGAATGTTTCTGATGAAGATAAAGCGTTGTTAGAAAAGAACTTCAAGGATAAAGTTAATCAATGGTTAATTGTTTCTAAGGTTGATTACACAAGTGAAGATCTTCCTAAGTATGATGACTTTGGTATTAAGGTCGAGAAGGTTGCTGGTGTTGTATGTCCAAGATGTTGGAACATCACTGATTCAACTGATCCTGAGGGCTTATGTGATCGTTGTAAGAAGGTTTTAGCTAAATAACAACAATAAGGATGTCCTATGGACATCCTTTAGTTTTCCAGAAATGTTGATAAAAATGGGAAAAACTTGGGAATAATATATCTTTGAATTTCGTTACAATAATTATAGTATAGAACATCAAATTAACCTCTAAGGTAAAATTGACGCTTGCTAAATATTATTGTGATTGATATAATTAAATTAACCTCTAAGGTAAATTTAATTATACTTTGGAGGTGTACTTTTTGCAGGTTAGATACAAAAATAATTTTTTGAGAAAGGTGTGTACAAACTATACCAAGTCTTGTAGATTCTATGGAAGTAGGATGGCGGAATTGATACATCTAAGAATTGATCAGTTAAATGCTGCTGAAACTGTAGAAGAAATGATTAATTTTTCAATCGGTAGATGTCATCAACTAAACGGAAATAGAGAAGGTCAGTATGCTCTGGATCTTGTTCATCCTTATAGGTTAATTTTTGTTAAGATTGATGATCAAATTCAAATTGTAAAAATCATCGAAATTGTCGATTATCATTGAATATGAAAACGGAGAGAAGAAATGATTAATAGCAGAACATATATTGCAGTTCCACCTGGTGCTTCAGTTAAGGAACAACTGTTAAATAGGGGTATGAGTCAGAAAGAATTTGCATTAAGAATGGATATGTCGGAAAAACATATAAGTAAGTTTTTAAATGGAGATGTCATTCTTACAACGGATATGGCTAGTAGACTAGAAATGGTTTTGGGTCTTCCTGCTCGTTTTTGGAATAATTTGGAGTCTATTTATAGAGAAAAATTACAATTAATCAAAGAAGAAAATGAAATGGATGAAGATAAAGAACTTATAGAAAACTATCCTTATTCTCAAATGGCAAAGCTTGGATGGGTTGAAGCAAGTGAAAATCCACTTGTTAAGGTTAAGGAACTAAGAAAATTCTTTGAGGTTGTTAAACTTTCTTTGATTGATAACAATCTATTACCTGGAATTTTGTATAAAAAGCAAGATCTAATCAATGAGAATTATTTTTCGTTGATTACTTGGGCACAAAAGGCAAAATTAGAAGCTAGAAGTATTAAGACAAAACCAATTAATATTGATGGTATTAAAGATGTTATTCCTAATATTTTAAACACAGAGTCAAATAATGTAGTTGAATTGTTAGCGGAATATGGTGTTGCCTTAGTTGTTTTACCTAAATTAAATAATACAAAGGTACATGGTGCGACATTTCTCGATAATAAGAAATTAGTTATCGCACTAATAAATGATGATAGCTTTTATTCAAATTTGTTCCATGAAATAGGACATATTCTCTTGGGCCATATCAATAAAGATTATATTCCAGATGGTAACGAAGAAAGAGATGCTGAAGCTTTTTCTAAAACGATATTACTATCTTAAAACGAAATGTTAATTGTCCTATTTCGTTAATAACGAAATAAACCTTGTTAATATTTCGTATTTAGGTTAAAATTTCGTTAAGAGATGCGCTATGAAATATTTAACTAGTTAAGAAGTAGCTGAAAAGAAAGGCTTATCTATTCGCCGTATCCAACAAATGTGTAGGGATGGCGGTTTTGATGGTGCTTTTAAAGAAGGAAAATCTTGGTTAATTCCAGATGATGTTTTGGAATATAGTTTTGACAGTAAAAGATTACTTCCTGTTGGACTTTCCGACTTTAAAAGAGCTTGTAACAGTTATTATTATGTTGATAAAACCTTATTCATTAGAGATTTCTTAGATTCGGCACCATTAGTGTCTTTGATTACTCGCCCTAGAAGATTTGGTAAGACATTGAACATGGATATGTTAAGAGTCTTTTTTGAAAAGACCAATGAAGATACATCGATTTATTTTAAAGATAAAAAGATTTGGAATTGTGGTGAAAGGTACACAAAGCATCAAGGCCAATATCCTGTAATATATTTAACTTTTAAGGATGTTAAGTGTTTGTCTTGGCAAGATACCATTATCAAATTAGAACAACTTATAGTTTCTGAATTTGTTAGGCATATAGAACTAGCGGATTCTATAGCCCTAAATGAATATGAAAAGAGTCTATATAAAATGTTTGCCAGTGCTAATGTTAATGATGTTATGTGTCAAAGTGGGTTACAAGTATTATCTTTATTGCTTCATAAACATTATGAAAAGAAATGTATTGTGATTATTGATGAATATGATGTACCCATACAACAAGGACACCAATCTGATTTTTATCCTGAGATAATTAATTTTATGAGAAATTTCTTTTCTGGTGGTTTTAAAGACAATCCGCATTTAGAATATGGTTTTCTTACTGGGATTTTAAAGGTTGCTAAAGAGAGTATCTTTAGTGGTATGAATAATCTAAAGTGCTATTCCATATTAGATGAAACATATAGTGAATACTTTGGTTTTACACAAGATGAAGTCAAAGATATGCTTGCATATTATGGAAGAAGTGATAAATATGATGAAGTATGTAAATGGTATGATGGCTATAAATTTGGAGATTATGAAATATTTAATCCTTGGTCAGTGATCAATTATTTGAGCGATAAATGCTTTCCTAAGGCATTTTGGCAATTAACCGGTAGCAATGATATTATCAAGGAAG
>OIYG01000789.1_pt1 | contig 27904 bp, 24 predicted proteins | sample 1587861 | NCBI WGS metagenome assembly OIYG01 (sample SAMN03283272) | human gut metagenome | biome: human-associated habitat; material: feces | host: Homo sapiens | place: Peru | collected 2012 | reverse complement strand
GTAGATAAAATAATTGTTGATAAAGATAAAAATGTAGAAATAATATATAATTTTAATAAATAAAAGATTAGTTAATACCTGCCTACATTCTACGACTTCGGGGGTGGTACTGGTGCCGAGGTAATCTATGCCCTAAGAAACAAAGATACCCTTGCCAAAAAAATTCTAGAATCCCTAGGAGCAGAAGGTCAAACAACAAGAAAATATTACCAACGTCGCTTACCATCTGATACTAGTAAAGACTACTACTTCATACATAGAAATACAGGAAACACAGAACCAGTAATAGTAGAATATGGATTTATAGATGACAAACCAGAAAACGCAGAATTTTTAAATGAAAATTACCAGCGACTAGCAGAAGCGGTAATAAGGACTGTAATGGATTATAAAGGATTAGCCTATACACCACCAGAAGGTTACATCAGTAATACCTATGTCGTTCAAAAAGGAGATAGCCTTTATAGTATTGCACGAAAACTAAATACCACTGTAGATGAACTTAAACGCTTGAATAACTTAACATCAAACAATTTAAGCATAGGTCAAGTACTAAGAATACCAAGTAAATTAGTAATTGACGATGAAGAAAACATTTACGTAGTAAAAAGTGGTGACACATTATATAAAATTGCCCAAAACTATAATACTACAGTAGATGAACTTAAGAAAATAAATAACCTTACCACAAATACACTATCAGTTGATCAGTTATTAAAAATACCATCGCCAATAAGTGAACCAGCGACATACACAGTACAAAAAGGAGATAGTCTTTATAGCATTGCAAATAAATTTAATACCACAGCGAACAAATTAAAAAGTTTAAATAACTTATCAACAAATACATTGTCGATAGGTCAAGTATTAAAATTACCTAGTCCGAAAGATGTAACAACACCACCATCAAATGAACCAACTACAATAACATATCAAGTGCAAAGTGGCGATTCATTATATAAAATTGCCACAAAATATAACACAACTGTGGATAAAATAAAAAAGGCCAATAATCTAACTAATGACTTATTATCAATTGGTCAAATGCTAACAATACCAACGACAAGCGAATCAGAAAACATACCAAATCCGGATTTCTTTACCTATAAAGTAGTTTCAGGTGATTCTTTATATTCCATAGCAAAAAAAAATAACATATCAGTAGATGAATTAAAAGCTGCAAATAATTTAACATCAAATCTTTTATCAATAGGTCAAACATTAAAAATACCAGTAGAAAATAATGATAAAAAAACATATGTAGTAAAAAGTGGCGACTCACTTTACAGCATTGCAAAAAATTTTAATACTACTGTTGATAACTTAAAAAGATTAAATAATTTATCTTCAAATATGCTATCAATTGGTCAAATACTTATAGTAGAATAAAAACATTACAAAGAAAATAATGTAACATAATGAAAATAATGTAAATCTAATATAAACTAAATATAAATTGACTTAATATGAGCAATGACATAAACCAAAGTATTAAGTCTTTTTAATTACAATAATTAAAAAAATAAACTAATTACAAAACTAACATATACTATAACTAGAGGTGCGTTATGTATGATAGTTAAATATACAGAAAAAGAAAAAGAGTTACTAGCAAGACTTATGAGAGCAGAGGCTGTTGGAGAAGGTGACCTTGGAATGCTTATGGTAGGAAATGTTGGCATAAATAGGGTTCTAGCAGATTGTTTAACATTTAAAGAAATAAGAACAATAAGTCAAATGGTCTTTCAATCTCCTGGCGGTTTTTCAGGAAGTTCAAGTAGTTTATTCTATGGAAATCCAACAGAAAAGGAAAAAAGTTTAGCAGACAGAGTGTTACGTGGAGAATACTACTATCCTGCAACAAATGCTCTATGGTTCTATGCACCAGCAAAAGGAACGACATGTGCTAGCACTTGGTGGAATCAAGATTATGTAGGGAAATACAAAAATCATTGTTTTTACCAACCTAATAAAGGAATATGTAAAGAAATTCATTAAATAGTAGTTTTGTTTTATATTAACAAATTTAGTAAGCAATTAAATACAAACAAGAAAATAAATTATAAAATTAGCGGAATAAAAGAATTCTGCTTTTTAATATTAATACAATTAATTAGTTAAAATTAAAGATTCAAAAAAAGTTTAATTAGTTTACATTTAGAAATATACATGATATAATGTACTCATATTTAGCAAGATGACACAAAAGCAAACAAAAAAACTGCAAAAGCAGTTGTTCTTACAAGAGTAAGTATTTAGGCCAAAGGCTTTTATTTTAACTCTCTATGTCATCTTAAATGGTATTAAGATAATTTAATGTTATCATAAAAAAGAAAGGAAGTCAAGTAGTAAATGAAAGATTATAGTATAGGACTAGATATTGGTACAACATCAGTTGGATGGGCGATAATTGATAATAACACATTCAAACTAATAAAAAAAGGAAATAAAAGGCAAAGCCTGTGGGGAGTAAGGCTTTTTGATGAAGCAGTATCCGCAGAAGGAAGAAGAAATAGTAGAAGTTCCAGAAGAAGATATGAAAGAAGAAGACAAAGAATTAAATTACTACAAGAAATATTCAAGGATGAAATAGTAAAAGTTGATGACGAGTTCTTTAAAAAATTACATGATAGTTTCTATTCGGCAGAAGATAAAAGTAATAAAAAAGTAGCATTAACTAATTATGACAAAATAAATTTTTTTGGAAACAACAATAGAAAACTAAGTGAAAAGAAATATCCAACAATATATCATATTAGAAATAAAATTATTAATAGCAATGAAAAAGAAGATATTAGACTAATTTATTTAGCAATTCATCATATTATTAAATATCGTGGTAACTTCTTGTATAATAGTGATAATTTTAATGTTAATAATCTAAATGTCAAAGAAAAATTACAAGAAACTTTTAACGAAATGAATTCGTTATGTAAAGAAATAGATTTTAATTATGAAGAATTAAATGATACATTTTATAAAGAACTAGAACAAGCATTATTAGAAAAATCAAGAAACGATAAAAAAGTTATAACGAAAGAATTGCTAACAAGTTATTTTAGTAAAGACTTTACAAGTGAATTTGTTAAGTTAATTTTAGGCAATCAATTTAATTTGTCAAAGATGTTTAACATAGACTTAGAAGAAGAAATTAAACTTAATTTTAAAGGACCAGACTATGAAGATAAATATTCTGAACTAGAAAAAGTACTCGAAGATAAAATATCAGTATTAAATTTATTCAAAGAGTTATACGATATGCTATTTTTAAAAAATCTATTTGGTAATAGTAGTGAAACAAATATATCTTCGCTTATGATTAATAGATATAATAAACATCATTTAGATTTAATGTTTTTAAAAAGAATGCTTAAATATGATAAAGATATATACAAAGATTTTTTCAAAGATAAGAACAAAGATACTTCAAAAGAAGAATTGTGTATATATTCAAAATATATAAATAACAAGATTACTTATGATGAATTTATAAATAAACTAAATAAATCACTAGAAAAAGTATTTGATAACAATATACCACTAGAATTAAAAGAAGAATATAATAAAGTTAAAATTGATATAGAAAACGGAACATTTTTACCTAAAATAACAAATACTGATAATGGTAAATATCCATATCAATTAAACAAAGATGAACTAATAAAAATAATCAAATCACAAGGAAAGTATTATAACTTTTTAAATGAGAAAGTAATTATAAACGGTAAACCTAAATATAAACTAGTACAATTATTAGAATTTAGAATTCCATATTATGTTGGACCACTTAATACTAATACAAATAAAAAAGATGTTGTAAACAAAAATGCATGGCTAATCAAAAAAAATAATTATGCAAAAATTACACCATTCAATTTTGATGAAGTAATTGATAAAGAACAGACAGCAGAACAATTTATTATGAAGATGATATCTAATTGTACATATTTAATTAATGAAAAAGCAATACCTAGTAATTCTATACTATATTCAAAATATAAAGTTTTAAATGAACTTAAACAAATAAAAATAAACAATATAAAATTATCAATAGATTTACAACATAAAATATATGAAGAATTATTTTTAAATACCAACAAAACAATAACAGAAAAAATGTTTATTGATTTTATAAAAAATACAAATGAATATTCAATGTATGACACATTATTAATAGAAGGATATTCAGATAATAAGAAATTTGCTAATAGCATGAAGAGTTATTATGACTTTTTTGGAGAAAATGGTATATTTAATAATACAAATTATACGACTAAAAATGCCGAAGAAATAATTAAATGGATAACTATTTTCGAAGACAAAGATATATTAGAACAAAAAGTAAGAAAGAATTATCCAAAATTAAATGAACAGCAAATTAAACAAATTATTACAAAAAAATATAGTGGATGGAGTAATCTTTCTGAAAAGTTACTTACAGAAGTAACATGCAAGGATAAAATTACTGGAAATTTTAAGTCTATTATGGATTTAATGTGGGAAACAAATGAAAATTTTATGCAAATTATGTTTAATAAAGATTATAATTTTCAAGATAAAATTAATAAACTAAATGTAGTAAAAGATACAAAAAAGATTAATTATTCACTAGTAGAAAATCTTGCCACATCACCTGCAACTAAAAGAGGAATATACCAAGCATTAAAAGTGGTTGAAGAACTAGTTAACTATATGGGATATAATCCTACAAATATTATGATAGAAATGGCTAGAGGAGAAGAGAAAAAGCAAAGAAAAGATAATAGAAAAGAGTATTTAAAAAAAATATATTTAGAAAACAAAAAAGATATAGAAAACTATAATTATTTATTAAACGAATTAGAAGAAAAAAATAAAATAGATACAGAAAAATTATTCTTATACTTTATTCAACTAGGAAAAAGTATGTATTCAAATAAATCATTAGATATAAACAATTTAGACTTATATGAAGTAGATCATATAATACCTAGAACATTAATTAAAGATGATTCACTAGATAATAAAGTTTTAGTATTAAAAGAGGAAAACCAAGAAAAAGCAGCAAGTTTTGTATTGCCAAGACATTTTAGAACAAATGAAATGATACAATGGTGGAAACATTTAAAAGAATTAAATTTAATTAGTTCAAAAAAATTCAATAATTTATGTAGAGATTATTATTCACAAAAAGATATCGAAGGTTTTATTAATAGACAATTAGTAGAAACAAGGCAAATTACAAAACACGTAGCAAATATATTAAATAATTTTTATACTAACACCAATATAATATATTTACATGCTAATTTATCAAGTAATTATAGAGATAAATATGAACTATTCAAATATCGTGATTTAAACGATTTTCACCATGCACATGATGCATATTTAGCAAGTGTACTTGGTATATATCAAAAAGAGTATTTAAATAAATCTACAGATTTTAATAAATTAAAAGAGTTAAATAAAAAATTATATGAAGAAAAAAAATATACTGATTTAAAATATGGATATGTAATAAATAGTATTGATAATGAAGTATCAACATTTAACGAAGATACTGGCGAAATAATATTTGATGCTGACTATTTTAATAATACTATTAAAAACACTTTATATCAAAATGATATATTAATAAGTAAAAAAACAGAAATAAAAACAAATAATTTTTATAAAGAAACTCTATATAAAAAAGGTAATATTAAGTCTAAATTCAGAATAAAAAGAAATTTAGATACTAAATTATATGGTGGATATAACGAGACAAATTACTCCTACATAAGGTTAATTGAATACAAAAAAAAGGACAAGAATATTCATGCATTAATAGGCATACCTATTTTATTAGAAAAGAGTAATGACAAGAAAATTCAGATAGATAACTATATAAAACAATCTCTAAAAATAGATAACTATACAATAAAAAGAAATAGGTTACCATTTAATTTATTAATAAGTTATAGAAATCAATTGGTTTCAGTAGCAGGATGTAGCATTGCATCAGCAGAACTCTCTAATGCAACGCAGTTTACGTTGAAAAAAAGTGAACAAATAAAGTATAAATATTTGTTGAATTATATATTTAATAATAAATATCCAGAATATGAAAAATACATTAAAGCACATAAATTGAAAAATATAAACTATAATGAATATATTAATTATTGTAATAACATTTTTAATTTTGAAATAAATGAACTATTTGACTTTATAATAAATTGCATTAGTACAAAATATCCACTTTATAATTCAATATATAATAAGCTAAAAATTGTAAAAGAAGCAGATGAATTCTATAATTTACCTTTGGACACAACCTATGAAGAATTAAGAAAAGGTACTATTTCAAAAGTTAGCATTATTAAACAATTATTTATAATGCTTAAATGCAACTCAACCAATGCAAACTTAGAAAAATTAAGTAAAACTGTAAAATTTAATGATAGGGTAGGACGAATAAGTAATGTAAATGTAACAAATGCAACAATAATTAATAAATCAGTAACAGGATTAAAGGAAAGAAAATATGAGTTTTAGAACAATTGTTATAACTAAACAATCAAAAATAAGTTATAAAAATAGGTTTTTAGTAGTTAAGCAAGAGAATGATGAAAAATATATTCATTTATCTGAAATAGATACTATTATTGTTGATTCAATTGCTGTATCTATTTCTTCTTACTTGCTTAAAGAACTGTCTGATAATAAAATAAATATAATTTTTTGCGATGAAAAACATAATCCATTTGGAGAGTTAAAGTCCTATTATTTAGCTCATAATTCAAGTAAAAAAATTATTATGCAAAGTAAATGGACACAAAAGATAAAAGATGAATTGTGGCAACTGGTTGTAAAAAATAAAATAACAAACCAAGCATTGTTACTAGATAAAATAAAATCAAAAAATTACAATTTAGTTTTATCATATGTTTCTGATGTAGTTATTGGAGATAAAACTAATAGAGAAGGTCATGCTGCAAAAGTATATTTCAATTCATTATTTACTAAAAAATTTATAAGAAATGAAAATGATTGTATTAATTCAGCACTAAATTATGGATATGCAGTATTATTATCGACATTCAATAAAGAGATTATTTCAAATGGATATTTTACAGAATTAGGAATTCATCACAAAAACGAATTTAATCCTTTCAATTTAACATGCGATTTTATGGAACCTTTTAGAGTTATAATAGATAGTTTTGTTTATTATAATAAAGATAGAGAATTTAATACAGATTATAAATTAGATATCGTAAACATTTTTAATAGTAAATATAAATATAATGGTAAACAATACACTTTAAAAGATATAATAAAACTATACACTAAAAATATATTTGATTATTTAGAAAATGATAAAAAGTATATAGGATTTTATATTTATGAAAGATAGAGATAGAATAGTGAGAACAATAGTATTTTTTGATTTACCGAATATTTATGCAAAAGACAAAAGAAATTATTTGCAATTTAGAAAGTTTTTAATAAACGAAGGATTTTTGATGATGCAAGAATCAGTTTATACAAAAATTATATTAAACTCTATACAAGCTAATTTACTTACAGAAAAAATAAAGAAAAATGCTCCAAAAAAGGGTATAATACAATTAATGACAATTACAGAAAAACAATATTCACAAATTAAATATATAATTGGTGAACCTAACACAAAAATAATTAATAGTGAAGAAAGGATAATAATATTATGAAAATAGTTGTTAATTTTATTGATAATGAAATTGCGGTAGAAAATAATAATGTATTCAACATTGAAGTAGAAAATAAAGCGTATTTTTATAGATTAATAAATGAATTTAATTTAATATCAAAAGGTGTTATATCAGATAATATATTTTTCCTCGATGAAGATAGCAATGAATTAAATCTACTAAATAAAATTGATTTATATATTGACTATTTTAATATTGAATTTAATTCAAAAAAAATCATAAATAATTTATATAAAGTATTAAAAACTAATATAAACGAAGAAGATAAAATAAAAATAAACAAGTGTTATTTAAAAATTAAAAATATTTTATCAAAATCTTTTCTTGATTATAATCTTCCATTGGTAATAAATGATGAATTTGATATAGATGCTATTTTAAAATTACTTAAAATTTCTATTGATTCAAAAAATAATTTGCTTGATAACTTATTCTTATTAATTGATATAAATAATAATTTTAAGATAAATGAGTTGTTAATTTTTGTTAATTTAAAACAATATTTAAATTTAGAAGAATTAAACGAATTATATAAATATAGTATATATAATAATGTCAAAATATTACTTATTGATTCACAATGTTATGGCGCCACTAATAAATTTGAAAATAAATTAATAATCGATGGAAATTTAGATGAGTTTCTGTTATAATATAGTTATTGATGATATAATTTATCATTTAAGAACAATAAATTTTCTATGCATTTATTTAATAAATCTAAATGTTATTTGAGGTTTTAGATTTATGTCATCTTAAATGGTATTAAAACGAAATACCCTAAAATAATGTGGTATAGACAGTTTTAGATTTATGTCATCTTAAATGGTATTAAAACTGGTATCTTTATTTAATTTACACATACAAGGTTTTAGATTTATGTCATCTTAAATGGTATTAAAACATTACGCTTGTATATCACATACTTGATAGGGTTTTAGATTTATGTCATCTTAAATGGTATTAAAACCTTGTCCTGGTTCCAAGGTATTAAATACTTGTTTTAGATTTATGTCATCTTAAATGGTATTAAAACTATGGCTTATAAATCAAATGATGCCGGTAAGTTTTAGATTTATGTCATCTTAAATGGTATTAAAACTACTTTTTACGTAAGACCATTAAAGGCGCGTTTTAGATTTATGTCATCTTAAATGGTATTAAAACATCTAACCTTTGCTTTACCAGCACCTTTAAGTTTTAGATTTATGTCATCTTAAATGGTATTAAAACTAAATACCAAGTTGATGATATAAATATATAGTTTTAGATTTATGTCATCTTAAATGGTATTAAAACTTCAAAAATTACGCAAGTTACTAATTCTCTGTTTTAGATTTATGTCATCTTAAATGGTATTAAAACAAGAAAACAAGCACTAGATGATGTTAGAAGGTTTTAGATTTATGTCATCTTAAATGGTATTAAAACGTGAACAGTTAGACAGACATTGCTATACTAGTTTTAGATTTATGTCATCTTAAATGGTATTAAAACTTGAGTAGCAAATGTAATGATTAAAAAGAAGTTTTAGATTTATGTCATCTTAAATGGTATTAAAACAGATATCTTATGCTTTTATATAAATATCAAGTTTTAGATTTATGTCATCTTAAATGGTATTAAAACTTACTTTTTACGTAAAACTGTTAAAGGCGCGTTTTAGATTTATGTCATCTTAAATGGTATTAAAACTGTTTATTTTGTAACTGGTCGTCAAGGTAGGTTTTAGATTTATGTCATCTTAAATGGTATTAAAACACATCAGCAGACCCACTAACAATTAAATACGTTTTAGATTTATGTCATCTTAAATGGTATTAAAACACTCATTATCGTACGCAGATAGATCATAATGTTTTAGATTTATGTCATCTTAAATGGTATTAAAACGAGTTGATAATTCTTATTTACAAAAGGCAGGTTTTAGATTTATGTCATCTTAAATGGTATTAAAACGAATTAGAGTTACAAGTTAGTTATGATCCAGTTTTAGATTTATGTCATCTTAAATGGTATTAAAACTAAAAAATATCATTTATATGAAGAGTATAAGTTTTAGATTTATGTCATCTTAAATGGTATTAAAACCAACTATCTCTATTTGTTTTTGCTATTCTTGTTTTAGATTTATGTCATCTTAAATGGTATTAAAACTGGATATTTTGCTAATGAAATCGGTGTTGTGTTTTAGATTTATGTCATCTTAAATGGTATTAAAACAATCCAAAAAGAACAAAGATAAAAATAAGGGTTTTAGATTTATGTCATCTTAAATGGTATTAAAACATGAGGCGTCTACATAAATAAACATATCACCGTTTTAGATTTATGTCATCTTAAATGGTATTAAAACTAGCAGAACTGATTTTGAACTTGAAGATATGTTTTAGATTTATGTCATCTTAAATGGTATTGAAACTTTTTATTGATGAATTTGATGATAAAAGTGTAATTAATAAAATATATAAATTACAGGAAAAGGTAAATTGTCTTTAATACGCTTTATTTAAATTCCTCTATTTGTAATGGACAGACACCTTTCATTACTTAGTTGTAATCAATCTTCTCAGATTATTACTAACTAAATATGATTAAATTTGTTTGCCCATTACAAATAGATTTTATCGGCATAAAATCATATTTTCGACAATTATTATAACTATTTGAAAGTTGGACTTGACTTTTTAATTATTAATAATAATGTTTTATCAACTATTAAATATTCTGCGTCAATAAACGAAAATAAAATAATAACTCTTCTTTAAATAAAAAGATCAAACAGCAATTGAGATAAAAAAAGTTAAAGAACAATACAATAGAATGTATTATAATAAAAAATAACAATTATGTGCATTTACATCAAGAATTCAAAATCACAAAAATTCTACTTAAAAACACTTGAATAATTCCCCAAAATATGATACATTATATATAGTTCCAAAAAGGAAAAAATACAATGTAAAAATAGGGGATTAGTTAAATGGTATAATAATGGTCTCCAAAACCACTGTTGGGAGTTCGATTCTCTCATCCCCTGCCATTAGTATATCCACATGGTAATCTCGAAAAAAGGTTATCATGTTTTTATTTTTAATACAAACCAAAATAAACTCATACAAAAAAATAAAACAATGCCAATTAAATACTATTCAAGTACCATTCAAGCACTAATTAGCATATATCATACCTTCAAAACATTGAAAATAACACTAATAAAGCATTAAATTCATCGCTTTAAGTATTTAAGTATAAAAAATCATTCCTATCAATAAAAACAACAAATATCAAACAAAAAGTAATAAAACGCTAACAAAAAACATTAATATTATTAGTAATTACAAAAATGGAGGAAAAGTAAATATGATAAAAATTAAAACAGACTCAAAAAAAATTTTACCAGGAGACACCTTTGTAGCATTAAGAGGCATAAAAAGTGATGGCCACAACTACATAGAAAATGCAATTCAAAACGGCGCTACAACAATAATCGCAGAAAAAGGTTCATACAGTGTTAAAACAATAATAGTAAAAGACACAAGAAAATATCTTGATGAACTATTACAAAAAGAGTATAACTACCTAATCAAAGAAATGAAACTAATAGGAATAACAGGCACAAACGGAAAAACAACCAGTTGCTACCTAACATATCAAATACTAAATAAACTAAATATAAAATGCGCATACATTGGGACAATAGGCTTCTACCTAAAAGGAAAAGTAAGAAGTCTTCCAAACACTTCAGTAGATATCGCAGAACTATATGCACTACTTGACGAAGCATACCAAAATGGTTACAAATATGTTGCACTTGAAGTAAGCAGTCAAGGTCTAGCAATGGGCAGATTCGAGACAATTAATTTTGATATTGCAGTATTCACTAATCTTACCCAAGATCATCTAGACTATCACAAGACAATGGAGTCATATGCACTAGCAAAACAAGAACTATTTAGAAAACTAAAGAAAACCGGCAAAGCAATAATAAATGCGGACGATTCATATAAAGACACATTCATGCTAAAAGAAAACGAGAATATCACTTATGGCTTAAACTCTAATGATTACAAAATAATTTCTGCAACAATAAATAACAAGGGACTAAAATTTACTTATTCCTACCAAAATGAAGAGTACACCCTAGAAACCAACCTACTAGGCAAGTACAATCTATATAATCTTTTATGTTCGATAGCGTCAGTCCATGAACTAGGTATAAATTTAAACGATATAAACAAAGTGGTGGATAACCTTTCAATGCCAAGTGGAAGAATGGAGAAAATAGAATATAACAGCAACCTGATAATAGTAGATTACGCCCACACTCCAGATGCCATAGAAAACATTATAAACACAGTAAAGCCAATATGCCAAAACAATCTATACATAGTGTTCGGTTGCACAGGAAATAGAGACAAAACAAAGCGCCCAATAATGACATCACTTGTTCTAAATAACGTAACAAAAGCAATAATAACAGTAGATGACCCCCACGACGAAAATCCAAACGACATTATTGAAGACATGCTAAAAGGAAACACGCTAACTAATTATACAATCTGCCTTGACAGAAAAAAAGCGATCGATGATGGAATATTACTTCTTGAAAACAACGACATACTTTTAATATTAGGGAAAGGTCACGAAGACTACATAATCTACAAAGATAAAAAAATTCCTTTCAATGATAAAAAAGAAGTTTTAGACTACATAAATTTAGAAAAACAAAAAGTATAATACCATTAAATAAGTTTACTAACGCTATAAAATAGTACAAACAAATAACAAAAGTTCTAACACGTACAAGTTAAAAAGAGTTTACAAAAGTAAAAAACTCTTTTTATAATACATAAATGTATATCAATATATCATTACAAAATATAAAAATATATTGTAAAAACAGTTTACACTTATTAAAAATAATAAGAATAACGTTATAAATTCAATGTAAAACATCAAAAAAACACATATGATATAGTGTAAAAAAAATGTAAAATAATGTCAAAAAAAATAGAAAATTGTAAACTTCAAACAATAATGATAAAAAAATAATATTTAGTGATAAAATATAATTATATGGTGATGCTATGAAAAAGAAAATTCTATATTTATTTAGTATATTTCTAGTAGTATTTCTTTGTATTTCTATAACCAACAACAAAGTTAAAGATGATACAAATAATACTAATATTACAACAAACACTTATGATGAAACATCATGGTGGACTAAAAAACCAACAAAATACAATATAGACAATATGTCTCTAGAAGAAAAAATTGCTCAAATGCTAATTATAACAAACAATAAAAAAGAGTATGACGAAGAATTTAAAACTTTCATAAAAGAATACCAACCAGGTGGATTTATCTTAATGGGGGAAAACATTTCAACATACGAAAACACTTTATCACTTGTAAGAAATATAAAAAAAGATTCTAAAATATCGCCGTTCATTGCAATAGATGAAGAAGGTGGTAGAGTACAAAGACTAAAAAAATTAAAAGACATAAAAATAACAGACATCCCTTCCATGTATGATTTAGGAAAAACAAATGATGCTGATTTATCCTATCAAATTGGAAAAATACTTGCGTATCAAGTTAGAACCCTTGAAGTAAACTTAAATTTTGCACCAGTATTAGATGTTTATAACAATAAAGAAAATAAAGTAATAGGGGATAGATCATTTAGTAGTAATCCAAATATAGTATCAAAAATGTCTTTAAATATGCAAAAATCTTTGGAAGAAAATTATGTAATGCCAGTAGTAAAACATTTTCCAGGACATGGGGACACTGAAGTAGACTCACATTATGATACCCCAATAATAAATAAAACATACGATGAACTATTAAATAATGAACTTATGCCATTTATTACATCTATAGAAAACAATGTAAAAATGATAATGATAGGACATATTGCACTCCCTAAAATAACTAATAGTAATATACCAGCATCAATATCAAAAGTAGTAATAAATAATATCTTAAAAGAAAAATTAAATTATAATGGTATAATAATAACAGATGCACTAAACATGAAAGGAATAACAAACAATTATACCGAAGAAGAAATATGTACTCTAGCAGTTACAAGTGGAGTAGATATATTACTAAGTCCAACAAATCCTAAAAAATGTATAGAGTCCATAAAAGAAAAAGTAATATCTAACGAAATATCCCTAGAAAGAATAGAAGAATCAGTAAGAAAAATATTATTATATAAAGAATTATTCATAACAGATAACTACTTAGATAAAAGTTATTTAAACAAAACAGAATACAATGATATATTAAAAAAAGTGTCATAAAAAGAAAAGAGGATTCAATATGAGAAAAATTAATTATTTAGATGGTCAATTTTTATTTGATGAAATAGTGAAAGAAAATGCCAATACATATACAGTAGAGTGTTGGATAAGAAAAGAAATAACAAAAGCATTAAATGAATCTTTAAAAGAAAATAACATAAAACAAATTCTAACTCAGGAAGAAAAACTAAACATGATAGCAGATTTATGTAAACTATGTCCAGACTTTCTATTAGATATAAACAATGGTATATATTTAAAACTATTGCACCTATATGAAAAAGAAGATGATAATAAGTTGCTATATTATGCCTTAGATAGATTTACACCAAGTGACGAAGATAAAGAATTGCTAACTAGTAGTGTTAATAAAATAACAAAAGAATATATAAGTGGACCAGTATTTAAAGATATAATACAAAAAGAAGGTATTTATGATGAAACATTATATGAGTATTACGCAGCATTAAGTTTTGGAACTAGTGAAGAAGCAAAAAAATTATATCCCGCTCCATTTATAAAAAAAGCCTTAAAAGTATTAAATAGTGCTCTAAAAAAATATGATATAGAAAATATAGTATCTATTTATGCTGAAATATATAAAGGTGACTACGACGAAGAATTATTAGAAATAAATAAAGATCCAATGTATTTAGTAGCAGACTTATATTGTACTGAAGTAGGACTATTCTTTAGCAATGAGGAAAAACAAATATTAAAAAGTGAACTAGCACCATTAGAACAAATGACAGTATCTAACGCAATGTCAAAAAGTAGTAATAAGAAAATGTAATAAATATAAAAAATTATATAATTAAATAAAGCATTAGCAAAAAAATAATAACTAAAAACTTTCGTCTAACAAGATGAAAGTTTTTCTAAGATTAGATATTTAGTTATAATAGTGTACCTAAATACACATAAAAATATAAAAAGCCTTATAAAATAAGGCTTTATTTTCACATTGGTGGAGGTGAGGGGAGTTGAACCCCTGTCCAAAAACACGCAAATATAGATTACTACAAGTTTAGTTAGTTATTAAGATTTCAAAAACTTAAAAGTCAACTAACAAACATCATAAATTTTCTAGTTTATAAAATTCATTGCATACTATAAACATCATATACAATATAGCTTGCTTTATAAGTCTATATTATAACTCACAAGCAGAAGTTATAGATAGACCTGTTGCCGCTAAAATTAAGCGTATGCAACAGCGTTATTATAGCTGTTTCCAGTTATTTGATTTTTGCTTTGTGACGTAAAGCACTCGACTTGCAACCTATACTATCATATTCCTGTCGAAACCATATTCACCCCCGTGAATACAACAAAATTATATCACTAATAAACAATTTTGTCAACACATCAATATAACACAAATGATATATAAAAAGAAGAAAGCACTATCTCATAACTAGTGCTATTTTATTATAAATTTTACGCCGTTTTTTGCATTTTCAACTGTAATATCATATTTTAGAAATTGGAGTGTCTTTTTTACTATTGATAGTCCCAAACCAAATACCCCTTTAATTCCTTTTTCATAAGGAGTAAAAATATCATTTAAAATATTTTCCTCAATATTAGGACCATCATTATATAAGGTTATTTTATTATTTTTAACAGTTATTTTAACTTCTTTTTTTGCATATCTTATAAAATTATTTAATATGTTATCAATTATTGCCTCCCACATATTTTCACTGCCACGAAATATAGTATTATCATCCATATCTATAGTAAGTTTTACATCGTTTCTTGCAGTTTTAAATTGCTTAGCAGAATTATCAATAATACCTTTAATATCAACAGATGTTTTAACGACATTCTTTTGATCTTTTATATAATTTAATTTATTCAAATATAATAAGGAGTGAACTTTTATTTCTAATTTATTTAATTGCTCTTTAATTATCTCTAATGTTTTTTCTTTAGTCTCGACACCATCTTCACTTGCTTCAATATATGACTTCATAACGGTAATTGGAGTTTTAAAATCATGTGATATATTTTGATACATTTGATTTTTGTAAGTTTCATTTTCTTTTAAATAAACTCTCATATTGTCTACCGCTAAATCAAGTGTATATAGCTCATCGTCATAAGCATAAGAAGTATCAAATGAATAATCATAATTATCAATATTATCTATTTTTTCTTTTAATTTCTTTATTCTTGATACTAAGTTATTTGACCAAAGTATAACAATTATACTAACAAGAGCAAAGGTAATACCAACAATAAGTAATATGATAGAAAATATATTTTTCTTCATATCCAGTATATACTTATTATCTGTTAAAGCAATTCTTTTATCATTATTATTAGTAATAGAATAATAGTAGTAAGTTTTATTCTTAATTTTAAATTTACCATAATCACCATCAATCGATTTAATAACATCAGTTATTTTTTCAAGGTCTATAATGCTACTTAAGTTTTCACTTATAGTTATATTATTACTATTATTTTTTACATAAATAAATCCAACTTGACTATTGATTTTACTACTAACATCATCTATATCCTCTATGTAATCTAGTGGCTGTTTCAAATAATTATATAAGTTTTCTTCATATATCGGTAATAGGGTTTTAGGAAGAATTATACCTAATGATACTACAACAATGCTAATAATTATTATTGATAAATAGAGTAATTGTTCTGTTAAAGATGTTTTATTTTTCATATCAATCTATACCCATATCCATATATTGTTTCTATCTTTAATTTAGGCATCTTTTTTCTTAAACGTCTAATTAAATCATCAACAACTCTGTCTGTTCCAAAATAATTTTCTCCCCAAATATTATTCAAAACATCATCGCGAGAAAATTGTTTGTTCTTGTTATAAATAAACATTTGTAATAAATCAAATTCTAGGGTAGTTAATTTAATTTCTTTATCTTTTTCATAAACATTTCTCTTATCAATATCTATTATATAAGTTTCATAATTTAATTTCTGTAATTGTGTTTGATATACTCTTTTGATTATATTATTTACTCTAAGCACTAATTCCTTTGGAGAATATGGTTTGGTAATATAGTCATCACTTCCTAGTTCTAAACCAATAATCTTATCTAAATCCTTATCTCTTGCAGAAGTAAATATCACGGGAACTGTAGCATTATTTTCTCTAATCTTTTTTATAATGTCATATCCACTAACATCATCAGCAAGCATAATATCAAGTATCCATAAGTTAATGTCATCATTTATATTATTAATAGCGTCAATTCCTCTTGTATAACTTACAACTTCATAATCATTCTTAGTTAAGTAAGTTTTAATTAAATTATTTAAATCTACTTCGTCTTCAACTAATGCTATCTTGTACATAACTTCACCACCATATATAGTATATCACTAAATTTTATTTTTTACCATCTAATCATATATCACCTCCGTTTGTAAATTCATTATATAATTTAAAAATAGAATAATTATAGTATAATTGTGGGAAATTATGTAATTAAGAAAAAAATAACAACTACATATATATAAGGAAAGTAAAGTATAGAAAAATAAAAATAGTAAATATAAATTTTATCTATATAAAATTCTATTCCAATCCAAGCTTTATAAAAACCTTCTTTAAGAAATTACTTAAAATTTAAAACACAACAATTTACATATTCCACCATACATGATATAATTAACTTAAAGTAAAGAATATGAAGAGGTAACATTATGGATAGGTATGAATTAATGACTACTGAAGAAGTAATAAATAAATTAAACACAAATATAAATACAGGACTACCAAGTAGTGAAATAGGAAAAAGAAGAGCAAAATATGGGAAAAACATTTTACCCAAAGAAAAAACAAGAAGCATATTAAAAATAGCTTTAAGTGAACTATTAAATTCAATAACAATAATAATGATAATTGCATGTATATTTTCTTTTCTTATTGGAGAAGTAGTTGATGGAATAGCAATAATATTTATAATATTAGTAGATATAATCATGGGTACTATGGAAGAAAAAAAAGCCGAAAAAACAGCACGTAGCCTAACAGAGATGATAAAAGTAAATGCACGAGTAATAAGAAACGAAAAGGAAATGGTAATTGATTCAAAAGACTTAGTAGTAGGGGACATAATATTATTGGAGTCAGGAGATAAAGTACCCGCAGATTCTAGAATAATAACATCTTCTAATCTAACAGTAAACGAGTCATCCTTAACTGGAGAATCAAATGCTACAAGTAAAAATGCTCATATAAGTAAAGAGGATAAAACATTAATTGAAACTAAAAACATATTATATGCTTCAACAAGCATAATGACAGGAAGAGCAAAATGTATAGTAATAAATGTAGGAACTAATACCGAGATAGGAAAAATAGCAACAAAAGTAATGGACACCAAAGAAGAACCTAGCCCTCTTGCAAAAAGAATGAATAAATTTACTAAACAAATAAGTATTGTAATAGTAATAGTTTCTATTCTTCTAATCATAATGTTATATCTAAAAGGTATAGACTATAAAGAAATATTTTTATCAGTTGTTGCTTTATCAGTTTCTGCACTACCTGAAGGATTACCGCTAGCATTAACCCTTGCATTAACAATTGGCGCAAGAAGAATGAGCAAAAAAAATGTTGTAGTAAAAAAATTAAATGCCGTAGAAGCACTAGGAAGTTGTACAGTAATTGCAAGTGACAAAACAGGAACATTAACAGTAAATGAACAAACCCTAAAAAGAATAATTACTCCCGATAATAAAGAATGTGAAGTATCTGGTACGGGGTATAACGACATAGGAATAGTAACAGGACCTAATCTAGAAGTAGCATATGACATTGCAAAATATGGCGTATTAAATAATGAATCAGGATTATCAAAAGAAAAAAATGGTAAATGGAATAGTTATGGAGACTCAATAGATATAGCATTTCTTGCATATGGAAAAAAATGTAAAATAGACATATCAAATATCACAAAACTAGCGTCAATTCCATACGAAAGTGAAAACAAATATTCCGCAGTCTTCTATAAAGAAAATGATAAAACATACGTAACAGTAAAAGGTTCATACGAAGTAGTATTAGATTTTTGTGATAAAATGAAAATAGGTAACACATACAAAAAAATAGATAAAGATTTAATAATAAAACAAAATGAACAACTAGCAAAAAGTGGTTATAGAGTAATAGGAATTGCTACAAAAGAAATTAGTAGTTTCAAAGAAAAAGATTTCTACAACAAAAAAGACATTCCTAAATTAAACTTTATAGGATTATGTGCTTTTATAGACCCAATAAGAAAAGATGTAACAAAAGGAATTACAGACTGCAAAAATCTAGGTATAAAAGTTGTAATGATAACTGGAGACCACCCTTTAACAGCATTCACTATTGCAAAAGAATTAAAAATAACGTCTGATTATAACGAGGTAACAACTGGAGATGAAATAGAAAAATATTATAATTATGGCATCGAAGATTTTGATAAATTTGTAAAAAGCAAAAAAGTATTCACAAGAGTAACACCACTTCAAAAACTACAAATAGTAGAGTCATACAAAAGACAAAAAGAATATGTCGCAGTAACAGGTGACGGAGTAAATGATGCCCCTGCATTAAAGGTTGCAGATATTGGTGTATCAATGGGAAGTGGAACAGATGTTGCAAAAGAAACAAGTAATATGATAATTATTGATGACAATTTTAATTCAATAGTAAATGCTGTTTATGAAGGAAGAATAGCGTACTCTAACATAAGAAAAGTTGTATATATGCTTCTCTCATGTGGACTTTCGGAAGTATTATCGTTTACTTTAGCAATATTATTTAACCTACCAATGCCCCTTGTTGCAGTACAATTATTATGGTTAAATATAGTAACAGATGGTTTACAAGATTTTGCTTTATCTTTTGAAAAAGAAAAAATATCTACTAAAAACGTAAATCAAGATAAATTATTTAATAAAACCTTAATAGAAGAAGTATTAATATCAGGACTCTTTATTGGATTACTTATCTTTATTACTTATGTATTATTACTTAAAGTATTTAAATTTGATGTAGTAACTTCAAGAGGATACATCATGACATTAATGGTATTTATTCAAAATATTCATGTTCTAAATTGCAGAAGTGAAACCATATCAGCATTTAAAATACCACTAAAAGATAATATTTTAATCGCTTTTAGTATAATAAGTTCAATTTTATTACAATTTATAATTATGGAAATAGATAAAATAAGTATATTCTTTAAAACATCTAGTATCCCATTCTGGCACATAGTATTCTTGTTTTTGGCAAGTATCCCAATAATATTTGTAATGGAAATGTATAAAATGAAAAATCAAAATAAAAATTAAAAAAAGAATTAAAAAAGGAATTTGGTGAAAAAATGGAGTATTTATTATTAATAATAGGATTTATATTAATTATTAAATTTTCGGACATACTAGTAGATTCTGCTTGTAGTGTAGCAAATCATCTAAAAGTACCAAAAGTAGTAATCGCCCTAACAATAATGGCTTTTGGTACCTGTGCTCCTGAAATAGCAATATCATTTAAAAGCGTAATGTCAGGAAATGGCAGTATGGCACTATCTAACGTAGTAGGAAGTTGTATAATAAATGTACTTATGATAATAGGACTTGCAGCAATAATAAGTCCAATCAAAGTAAAAAATAACACAATAACAAAAGAAGTGCCATTACTTTGCTTAATAACACTAATTTTTTCTCTTTTAGTATTAGATAGTTTAGTAGTAGATTTTCTACCAAACACCATAACAAGATTTGATGGAATAATATTGTTACTATTATTTCTAATCTTTGTTTTCTATCTAGTAGACATAGTAAGAACAAATAAAAATAAAACAAAAGAAAAACCAAAATATAGCATAACAAAATCAATAATATTAGTGATAATAAGCATATTTGTAATAGCACAATCAAGTGACCTAATTGTAGATAACGCAATAATTATTGCAAGAAGTATTGGAGTAAGCGACAAAATAATAACAATGATTTTAATAGTAATAGGAACAAGTCTTCCTGAACTTACAATGACTGTAAGAAGTGCTAAAAAGCATGAATTTGATATCGCCCTAGGAAACATAATTGGTACTAATATATTTAATATCTGTATAGTACTAGGACTACCAATAACAATTTTTGGAGATGTCCCAATAACAGATTTTGGAGTAGTAGACTTTATAGTATTATTCTCCTCAACTGTAATGTTACTAATATTTGCAAAAACTGATAAAAAACTAAACAAAACCGAAGGAATAGCAATGTTCTTAGTATTCATTTGCTACTATGCTTATTTATTAGTAAAATAGATTAAACTTAAGGAATCTCAGGACTATAAATATTACTAACATTTATATTAAAATACACAATCATAATACTACCTACAACTATTAGTATGCTCCCTAATAGTCTTTCTTTATATAAATTACTATAAGTAGTATTTCTATAACTCATATAATCATCATAATTTCTAATAGTAAAATAAATATATATAGTAATAGCAATAATCGCCGTAAATAAAAATATCTCTTTAGCATTCTTACTATGACTATTATTTAACATAAGATTTCTCTTATCTATCTCATCACCAACTATATTAAATAATGAAATTACAATAAATATAATCCATATTTCTTCATCAATAATAACATTTCTTATATCTCTATTATTAGTATTCATATTAAATTTTATGCTTATAATTAATTAAAAAGTAACTAAACAAAATTAAATATAATATAATAATGTAGAAAGGAAAACAAACTAACTAAATAAATATAGTTTGTAAAATAAATATGTTTAATAAAATAAAATTAGATTATGATACATTAAATCCCTATATCGATGATGAAACACTTTATCTAAATTATAATAAATACTATGGTAAATATTTGGAAACCCTAAATTCTCTACTAGAAAAAGGAAACTATAACTTTAATTTTCCCATAGACATAATAAAAAATCAGGATAGTATAAATTTAAATGACCGAGGAGAAATATTATATAACCTTGGTGGCGTATTAAATCATAGTCTTTACTTTTATGACATGAGTAACAAGAAAAATAATATTCCCGTAAAAGAACTAAAAGAAAAAATAGATAGTACTTATGGTAACTACAATAACTTTAAAAAAGAATTTACAAAAAGTGCTCTAAGTCTTGTAGGAAATGGCTATACATTTTTAGTATTAGATAATGATAACTTAAAAATAATAAATCTATCTAATGAAGACACACCATATTTCTATAATTATACACCACTTATTGCACTAGATTTATGGGAACATGCATACTTCCTAAAATATAAAAATGATAAAGAAAGTTACATAAATTCTTGGTTCAATTTACTTGACTATGAAAAAATTAATGATTTATACTTAAAAACAAAATAGATACACTTTAGTCATTTTACTTTTATGTATCTATTTTTATTACTAATTATTTTTCTTCGTATATTGCTTCCGCAGGACAATTCTTAATCGCATCAATAACTTCTTTTTCTTTATCTTGAGGCACCTTATCAACAACTACATGAGCAAGTCCTTCATCATTAAAATCAAATACTTCATTAACAAGTCCTACACAAGCACCACATCCAAAACATTTATCTTGATTAACTTTTACTTTCATTTTACCTCTTCCTTCCTTTGTATAATCTCTACATAAAATATTATATAAAGAAAAAAATTAAAAAGCAAGTAAAATCTATTTTAATTATTTAAAAAATGTGATATTATATTAGTATAAAGGATGTTAGAGTATGAATAGTAGAATGGATAGATATGAAACAACAAGTGATGAACATTTAACTAGAAGTGAGAAAAATGCTTCACTATATAAGGAAATATATGGAAATTATGATAGTTTTGAGAACCTACCAATCGATGAACACTCAAATGAAATGGAAATATCAAATCTTGATTCAGTAATTTCTAAACGCAGTACAAGAGTAATGGCAAAAGAAGAACCCCAAGAAGAAAACTTAAATATTAATTATGACATGCAAAAAGAAGAAAAAGTCTATGATATTAATACCCTTTTAGAAAAAGCAAAAGAAGAAAATGCCAAAATAAAAAAAGAGGAATTAAAAATAACAAAAAATATCCCCAACTACTTAGCAAATTTAGAAAGTGACAAAAAAACTCTAGATTTAATAACTAAGTATGAAAAAGATATTGATGAAGATATGCCAATAGTTCATGATGTAACAACGCTAACAAAAGAAATAACTATAGATAAAGAAACAACTTCATCACTATCATTAGACATATTGTCAGATTTAAAACCCACAGGTGACACAATAATAACCGAACCACTAAAAGAAAAAACAGCAAAAATAGAACTAGAAACAGATGCATATAAAGAGGAAAAAGAAATAGAAAAAGAATTTTATAGTGGAAAAATGAAATTCACTAAAGAAGATTTTGCAAGTGATGATGATGAAGACTTCTTAGACAAAAAAAACAATCATACATTCTTAAAAATAATACTTATAGTCATTGGATTATCTAGTCTATTTACAGCAACATACTTTATACTAAAAGAATATTTTGATATTAATTTATTTTAATTAAAGAATAAAGAATAAGAAAGGGAAGATAAATATGGATCAAAATTTACAGTTTTTAAATGCAATATATTACGTTAACAAACAAGAACATGATATGTTAGTAGAAAAATTAAATGCAATAAGCGCATCTTTAGCAAATATAAATAAGGAAATAATGCTACAAAACAAGTTATCTATTTGTGGTAACCCAAATTTCTCTCAAGAAGAAAGAATAAAAGCTCTAAACGATGCAAAAAACTTAATGAACTAAGAATCTAATACATGGTGAGGTGACTAATGAAAAGAACCAAAAGGAAATTAAACATAAAGAAATTACTTATATTCTTAATAATCATATTGATAGTATTATTATTAGTATATTTTGTAAAAAAGTTTAATTTTAAAGATGTAGTAATTCCGCCAAAAAGCGTTGATAAATACTTGGCAAGCAGTAATAATACAGTAGAATTATATATAGACACAATTGATGAAGATGGAAATGAAATCATCAAAAAAATAGATGAAGTATCAAGAGGAACAAAAATATCTACCACCGAAAAAACTACAACATATGAAAATAATACATATACTAAAATTAAATATAACAACAAAGATTACTATGTTTTATCCACAGAACTTGTTGATAAAGAAAACGAAGTAGTTCTAGAAAAGCAAAAGTTTGTAAGAACTTCCGTAACTGTATATAAAAATGAACAAGATAGTAAAATAGAATCATTTATAAAAAAAGGAAATTCACTTGAAATACTAGGATACGATTATCTAACCGAAAATGGAAAAGTAAATATGTATAAAATAAAAAAAGAAAACATCGAAGGTTGGGTATATAGTAAATATCTTGTAGACACCGAAGAACTAGCAAATGAAAATTATAATGAAAATAACATTTACGATACACATAAAGATAGAAAATTTAATGGTAGAGAATTATATGGAGGAAGTCCAAAAAATCTAGACTATTACCCTTATGAAAAACCGGAGTTCAAGGATAACCCATTATTAAAAAAAGCAAAATCTATGTATCTAAATGCAGGATCAAATGTAATAAATAATATAGATAGTTACTTAAATATTGCTAAGAATAACGGAGTAAACATGATAGTAGTAGATATAAAAGATGGTGCACTAGCGTATACTTCTTCTGTTGCAAAAGAGTATTCTATAACAGCATACAACACTGCAATAAATAGTAATGAAAAATATAAAAGTGCAATAGATAAAATAAAAGAAGCAGGAATATATGTAGTAGGAAGAATTGTAGTATTTAATGATGTCCACTATGGAAAAGACCATCCTGAAGATTGCATAACATCATCTGCATCAAGTAGATTATGGCCTTCAGCGTACTCAAGAGGTGCTTGGGAATATAACGTTGAACTTGCAAAAGAGGCAGTTAAATTAATGGGATTTAACGAAATACAATTTGACTATGTAAGATTTCCGGAAGACGCATACAATATGTCAGTAAGAGGAAACACTGATTTCAAAAATAAATATAACGAAGAAAAAGCAGAAACAGTACAAAATTTCTTGTTTTATGCTCTTGACCAGTTACACAAAGAAAATGTATACTTATCAGTAGATGTTTTTGGTGAATGTTCTGGAGAATATGTAACAGCATACGGACAATACTGGCCTGCAATATCAAATATAGTAGATGTAATAAGTTCTATGCCTTACACGGATCACTTTGGAAGAACAGTAGATACATGGACAAACGCTTATAGAACCGTAAACAACTGGGCAAAGGGCGCAGCAAAAAGGCAAACCGAAATACCAACACCAGCTATTGCAAGAACTTGGATAACAGCATATGATACACCATATTGGAATCCAACAGTAACTTATGATGCATCTAAAATTTCGGATCAAGCAAAAGCTCTAGTAGACGCAGGATTAGATGGAGGATTCATAACATGGAATTCAGCATCAAGTTTAAGTAAGTATGAACAAATAAAAAGTGCCTTTGCTAAAGATTATTAGGGAGGTTAAAGTTAATGAAACAAATACAAGTAGAAAAGAATAATTATGAGTTAATCAAAGACTATAAAGATGCTTTTAATGAAGAAGAATTTATAAATAAATGTACAGATTATTTCTATGATTATGATTACATAGTAGGAGATATTGCATATTCTAAATTAAGACTAAAAGGATTTTACGATGAGAAAAACAAAAAGGCAAACAAAATTAATAATTTCAAAAATCTAGATGCATACCTAAAAAATAATTGTGCAGTAGACTGTAAATATTTTATAGTTAAGAAACTTTAATGTTTCTTTTTTAAGAATATAATAGAAAGGATAAAATGTATATATGAATAAAGATAGTATAATAACAATAATAAATAACAGATACATAGAAAAACAATATGAAGTAAATTTATTATTCGCATTTCAAATTGAAGACAGAAAATATTTGGTGTTATCAAAAAATGAAAAAGATATTGATGGAAACCAAATAGTATATCCAGTAAGAATGTACGAAAAAGAAGATAAACAATTTATAACTAACTTAGACAATAAAGAATACGAGATGATAAGACTACTATTAAAAGACATGATAAAATATGGAGGCAATAAATATGAATGATTACTTAAATTATTTTTTAGAACCAGATAGTACTAACGAAGAAGATATAAAATCTTTAATAAAAAATGGCGTTTCTATTGATGATTTCCTAAAAAGTGATAAAGAAAACATAAATAATATTACTATTGATAATGAATTTGCAAATGAACTTAATGACTATAATAAGACCAGCACTATTAATAAAGAAAATTATAGAGAGTTATTTGATAAATTATATGAAGATATAAAATATGTAAAACCACTAGATAAAGTAGGAAATATAGTTTATTATGATGATTATAATGAACTAGGCTTATCAATTAATAGTAGTGATGCTAACTTAAAACAAATATGGACTGATTATAGACTCATATATAATGAAAAAGAAAATAAGGAAGTAGTAGAAGAAACAAAAGATACTAATAACGAAGATATAAAGATAAAGGAAAATAGTTTTGTACTAGATAACTTTGATGATTTATATAATAATCTTAGTAAAAAAGTTGATGGAGTAGATAAATATATAAATGATTTAATAGATATAAAACACGAAATTGATTTTGATAATGGCAAGATTGAAAACGAAAAAGTAAAATTAGAACAAGAAAAAATTGCCTTTGAAAATTATAAAAATGAACAAAAAGCACTTCTTGAAGAAAAAGAAAAAGAACTAAATACCAAGTTAGCCAAAGTAAACGATTTGATAAAAAAATTAGATGAAAAAGTAAATGCATTTATAAATACGTAAATGTATTTTTCACTATAGATGCTATAGATATGAATAAATAAAAAGTGACATAACGTCTTCTATTTAGTTTTAATGTGCCAAACAAAATAAAAAAAAGCAAACATTAAATAGTGTTTACAATTATATCTATATTTAAATATTAATCTTCATTAATTACTTTTTTTACTTCAGGAATCTCACTTATAAGTGCATGTTCTATTCCTTCTTTAAGTGTAATACTAGCCATTGGGCAATTAGAACAAGCACCAACTAACGTAACATAAACAACACCATTTTCGTATTTATTTAATGTTACACTTCCACCATCATTTTCTAGATATGGTCTAATTTTATCTAATACCTCATTAATTTTTTTAACAATTTCTTCATTTGTTTTTTTCATTTTTCCTCACCTAGATATTATTATATAGTAAAATTATTTATTTTGCAATTTATTCTTTTAATATATTTAAAAAAATGATATAATAACTACGTGGTGAAAGAGTGTATGAAAGAATTTAAAGAAAAAGAAATAGTAGAAGCAAAAGTAACGGGCATTCAAGAGTATGGTGCTTTTGTTAACATCGATGAAGAACATAATGGATTAATACATATTTCCGAAATATCTTATGGTTTTGTAAAAAACATTAATGATTTCGTAAAAATTGGAGACAAAATATATGCTGAAGTAGTAAACATTGATGATAAAACTAACCAACTAAGATTAAGTATCAAAGATATAGATTATAAAAATGGTGGAACTAGACTTAAAAGAATCGCAGAAACAAAAAGTGGTTTTGAACCATTAAAAGAAAATCTTGACGGATGGATTAACAGTAAAATTAAAGAGATTATGGAAAAAATGTAAAAAAAGAAAAAAATTATTATTTTTCTATTGACAAATTTTCTAGTATTTGTTATATTATTAAATGTCAACGGAAAGTTGGGCGATTAGCTCAGTTGGTTAGAGCACCTGCCTTACAAGCAGGGGGTCACAGGT